>Ga0114993_10001244_pt1 | contig 29201 bp, 30 predicted proteins | sample ArcticOcean_MG_C_FD_87042 | JGI IMG/M metagenome (GOLD analysis project Ga0114993, IMG submission 87042) | Marine microbial communities from western Arctic Ocean - ArcticOcean_MG_CB2_150 | ecosystem: Environmental > Aquatic > Marine > Oceanic | place: Arctic Ocean: Canada Basin | collected...
CGGCCCGCGATAACGGCGCCCGCGAAGACTGGCCGCGCTTCAAGACCGACTGGTTCGCGCACAAATCGTTCGAAACCTCGGCGCCGCTGGGCCCCTGGATCGTGCCGGTCTCGTCGATCCCGGACCCTTATGAATGCAAGATCGATCTCTGGGTCAATGACGATCACAAGCAGGACGCCAACGCTGGCATGATGATCTTCAATATCGAGGAACAGATCGAATATATCTCGGCCCGCCTGACCCTGCGCCCGGGCGACGTGATCGCCACCGGCACGCCGTCCGGCGTCGGCCGGCCGCACGGCACGTTTTTGAGCCCCGGCGATACGGTGCGCATCACCATCGGCGGCATCGGCGAGTTGTCGAACCCGGTGGTCGCCGGGATTTAAGTCGCGAATTGGGAGGAAAACCTATGATTATCGATTGCCATTCCCATGTCAGCGCGCCGGCCGATCTGTGGGCCTACAAGGCAGGGCTATTGGCGTCGCGCGGCAGCCACGGGCGCGGCGGCGTCAACATTTCCGAAGAAAAAATGATGGCGGCCCTGAATTCGGGCGGCCCCGGCGGGCGCCTCGGCCACCTGCCTTATATGGATTTATTGCATCACGACATGCACCTGATCTCGCCTCGGCCCTACCAGATGATGCATTCGGAAAAGCCGGCCAAGATCGTCCAGTGGCTGCACGAAGAGGTCAACAATGTGATCCACCAGCAGGTGCAGATGCTGCCCGATCATTTCCTTGGCGTCGGCGGCTTGCCGCAGCCGTCGGGTGAAAACCTGGACATGCCGATCGCCGAGTTGGAGCGCATGGTGAACGAGCTGGGGTTCAAGGGCTGCCTGCTCAACCCGGACCCGTACGAAAACACCGGGCCCAAGATGTATCCCATGGGCCACAAATATTGGTATCCGCTCTATGAGAAGCTGTGCGAGCTGGGCGTGCCGGCCCATATCCACGGCGTCGGCTCCCACGCGGTGGAGCGCGAACCCTATACGCTGCATTTCATCAACGAGGAAACCACGGCGGTGTTCGGGCTGGTCAACTCCCAGGTGTTTGATGATTTCCCGGACTTGAAGATCGTCGTCTCCCACGGCGGCGGCGCCATCCCCTATCAATTGGGGCGCTTCGAGGCGGGCAGTTTGAAATATGGCGAGGAAGGCAAGCGTTTCTCGACGCGATTGAGAAAACTGTATTTCGACACCACCCTCTATACCCAGGACGCCATCGAATTGCTGATCAAGACGGTGGGCGTCGATCAATGCCTGCTCGGCTCCGAATGCCCGGGCACCGGCTCGGTGGACAACCCCGATACCGGGCGCAAGCACGACGACGTGGTTAGTTACATCAACAACATCGATTTCTTGTCGGGCGAAGATAGGGACAAGATTTTCTACAAAAACGCAATGCGGGTCTTTAATCTGACGGACGTGAAAGAGCGCGACAAATCGGCGGCCGCCCAGTAAAACCCGGAAACCGGGGCAACCTTAATTATTTTTGTAGATTAGAATGATTTGACTTAAGGTCCGGTGGCATTGATCCACTGATATATCCGGATCGAAGGAGTCAAATTCATGTCCGATCAGCAGCCGGCGCCGCCCATATACAACACCCCCCGTTTCCGGGTCAGCGATTATAACTTTGAGATGTTCGTCGGCCCCCGCGCCGGTGATGATTTCAAGGATTTCACGCTGACCGATCTGGCCAGCGGCGCGGCGGTCAAGCTGTCCGATTTCGCCGGCAAGTGGGTGGTCGTCGAGACCGGCTCGTCCACCTGTTCCATGTATACCAAGAACATTCCCGACATGAAGGCAATCGCCGGCGAATTTCCCGATGTGGAGTTCCTTTTGGTCTATGTGCGCGAAGCCCATCCCGGCGAGCGGCTTGGGCCCCACAAAAAATTTGATGACAAGATCAAGGCGGCGAAACTGGTGGGCCCCCGCTACGCCGAGCATCGGCGCGTCCTGGTCGATAATTTCGAAGGCGATTTCCACCGCGCCTACGGCGCCATGCCCAACGTATTGTATATCATCCGGCCAGACGGCAAAATTCACTACCGCTGCAACTGGGCGACGCCGGCGGCGGTGCGGGGTGCCTTGCGCGACCGGGCAAGGTTCCACACCCTGGAAAATGCCGACACCTTATCGCTCCGGGCCGGGCGCAAAAAAATGCACATGATCCGCACCATGTGGACCGGCGGCGGCATCGCCCTTTATGATTTTTTCCGCGGCATGCCGCTGACCCTGGCGCGCCACTACAAGACCGACACATTCTATAAAAAACACGGCCGCTTTATCAACGATCCCGCCGACAAGCCCAGCGCCCAGGAACTGGCCGAGATCATCAACGAAGCCGCAGTGCGCGCCGAGGCCGCCGGCAAAAAACAAAGCGCCAAACAGGCGGCGGAATAAAGCGGAAATCGCACCCCATCACACGGCGTCCGTGGAAATCCCGGGCAACCTTTTCACTGCGCGGTGATTTGACGGCGGCCGCCTATAGGGGTAAATTGGGTATATAGTTCCGAAAAAGTAATTTATGTCCTTGTCGCGGTGCCGATCCGCCGCAACGCCATTGAATGCAGATTTCTGGGAGGAATGTCATGTCCGAGCAAGCGTCGGCGCCGCCGATCTACAACAACCCCCACTTCAGGGTCCTCGATTATAACTTCGAGATGTTCATCGGCCCGCGCGCCGGCGAGCAGTTCAAGGATGCCGAACTGACCGACCTCGCCAGCGGCGAAGCAGTCAAGCTGTCCGATTTCGCCGGCAAGTGGGTGATGATCGAGACCGGCTCTTCCACCTGTTCCATGTACACCAAGAACATTCCCGACATGAAGGACGTCAAAGCAGAATTTCCCGATGTGGAATTCCTGATGATCTATGTGCGCGAAGCCCATCCTGGCGAACGGCTTGGGCCTCACCAGAATTTCGACGAGAAGCTGAAAGCCGCGAAACTGGTGGCGCCCCGCTATGGCGAGCACCGGCGCGTCCTGGTGGACACCGTCGACGGCGATTTCCATAAATTATACGGCTTCATGCCCAACGTCGTTTATATCATCCGTCCCGACGGCAGGATCCACTACCGCTGCAACTGGGCGACCCCGGCGGCGGTGCGCGAAGCGCTGAGCGACCGCGAAAACTTCCACACCATGGAAAACGCGGACATGAATGCGATTAATGCCAGCCGGCGAAAGATGCATATGATCCGCACCATGTGGACCGGCGGCATCGTCGCGCTCTATGATTTCTTCAAGGGCATGCCGCTGGCGGTACAGCGCCATCACCGAACCGACACCTTCTATAAAAAGCACGGCCGCTTCATCAACGATCCCGCCGACAAACCCAGCGCCCAAGAGCTGGCCGCAATCATCAACGAAGCCGACGGCACGGGCGACGCTGCAGGCGAAAGCTCGAAACAAGCGGCGGAATAAACGCGGCGCTTTGGTTACAACAAACGGCGCTCCGCTTGGGGCGCCGTTATTTGTTGGCTTGCCCTAACCATCCGCGCGCCGCACCTCGGCGAAGGCCGCCAGTCCTTGCAGGCATCCTTGCCAGCCCGTCTCGTGGCCGCTGCGCAGGGTTTCATTGGAAATATATTCATGGAGCACGGTGATCTCGGTGCCGGTGCCATCGGCGCGGAAGGTCACCATCACCCGTTCCGGCGGCGCATCGGAATTTTCGGGCCTCCAGCTATAGACCAGCGAGCCCGGCGGCGTGACGCTCTCAAATACGCCGCCGATCCAAAGGACGCTGCCGTCGGGCATTTTGTTGGCGATGCGCCAGGCGCCGCCGGCGCGCAGATCCACCTCGGCATCGATGGCACCGGCGCCATCGGGCCCCCACCATTCGAGCAACAATTCCGGCGTTGTCCAGGCTGCGAACAATCGATGCGGCGGCGCCGCCACATGGCGCCGCACCATCAGGTTAAGCCCGCTCATGATTTGGTTGCGCCCGGCCGATCTTCGTCCTCGCTCTCCACATAACGCGCGATGGCGTCCAGGGTGCCGGTCCAGAAATTCTGGTAATAGGCCAGCCATTCGCCGGCATCGCGCAAGGCACCGGGCGCCAGGCGGCAGTGATGCACGCGCCCCACGATGCGGCGCTCGATCAGGCCCGCATTTTCCAGGACGCGCAGATTTTTCGACGCCGACGGCAGCGACATCTGGAACGGCTCGGCGATCTCGGTGACCTTGGCCGGGCCCTCGGCCAGGCGGCGCAGCATGGCGCGCCTGGTCCGGTTGGCCAGGGCCTGAAATATATGATCGAGACGGTCTTCGCCGCCATCTTGCGCAAGAGCCGTAGCGGAGCTTGTCATTTGCGATTTCCAATATTAAGCTGATTGTGCAACTATTATAGACATTTGGAAAAGGATAGGGCAATGGGCAACGCAATCCACCAGGAAGTGACCATCAATGCCAGGCCAGAGAAGGTCTATTCGGCACTGACCGACGGCGCCATGTTCGCCGAGTTTACCGGCGGCGCGCCGGCGACAATCTCCGCCGAAGCCGGCGGCGAATTTTCCTTGTTCGGCGGCCAGATCGTTGGCCGCAACATCGAGATGATCGCGGACAAGCGCCTGGTCCAGGCGTGGCGTCCGGGCAATTGGGAAGACGGCGTCTATTCGCTGGTGCGCTTCCAGTTGGAAGCGGACGGCGATGGCACAAAAATCACCCTGGATCACACCGGCTTCCCGGACGGCATGGAAGGAGATCTGGAAAGCGGTTGGCACAAAATGTACTGGGAGCCGCTGGAAGCTTATCTGGGGTAATCAGCCGGCTACGCCTCCGCCCTGATATGCACGTCGAACGCCCAATCGTCTTTCGCCTGTAAGTGGGTCTGGTAATAAATCTCGGCGATGCGGGCGGTGTCGATGAGCTTGCCGGTGCCGATCAGGTGCGCATCGCGCGCCCGGGTCTTGGGGTTGTCCACCGGCCCGTCGATATTGAAGTTGGCCACATGGATGCCTTCGGGGCCTAAGTCTTCGGCCATGGAAAGTGCCAGCCCTCTGGCACCGGCCTTGGCCATGCCGAAGGCGGCCAGTCCGGCGCGCGCTCGAAACGTCGATTGGGCGCCGGTGAAAAAGATCGAGCCGGCGCGCCTCGGGCTCATGCGCCGGGCCGCTTCCCGCGCCATCAGGAAAGCGGCCTTTAAGTTCACGTCCAGGGTTTGCTGAAATTCCGCCAACGCGATCTCGGCAAATGGCATTTTTAGGCGGTAGGAGCCGTTGAAGACGGCCACGCTCACCGGGCCCAATTGCGCCTCGGCGCGGGCGAACAAATCGGCCACCTGGGCCTCGTCGGTGATATCGATGGTTTCTGCCATGGCCTTGGACCCGGCGGCCTCAATCTCTTCTGCCAGGGGGCCGATGTGATCCAATTTGCGGGCCACCATGACGGCGCCATAACCGGCGGCGGAGAAGCGCCGGATAAGGGCGTCGCCGGTGCCGGGGCCGACGCCGAAAACCAGGGCGGTGTCAGCCATCGACGCGCTTGCCCATGCTGATCCGGTCTTCCGCTGCGTAGCCCAGTTTTTCGTCAAACGAGACCACTTCGGAATTGGCCGTTCGAACTTGCAGGTTTATCTTCACAGCACCCAGCGCCTGAAGAAGGGTTTCGGCTTCTTTGACCAGCGCCGTGCCGATGCCCCTACCCCGATGGCTTGTCACAACCGCCGCCGCATAGAGCCAGCCGCGATGGCCGTCGTATTCGGCGATGATCGAGCCGACGACGGCATCGTCCTCCAGCGCCAGAAGGAATAGCTCCGGCTGCGCTTTCAGAATTGCCGGGATCGCCGCTTCGGCTTTGTTCCAGTCCGGATCGTCCGGAAACACCGCTTCCCACAGCGTCTTGACGGCATCGAAATAGCGGCTCTGATAGGGTTGGATTTGCATCAGCGCCAGGTGGCGAAGGCCATGCCGCTGCCGGTGCCGGCTTCCGAGCGGTAGCAAGGCACATAATCATGCAGCGTCATTTCCATGTCGGTCTCGGCGCAGATGCCGGCGACGATGATCCAGTTCTTGATCTCCGAATTGCCCGAGCGGAAGGAATATTCCGGCTCCGAGGTAAGGGCCGCTTCGTCCCGATTGATAAGCGCATCGATCAAGCGCTTGTCGAGAGCCTCGTCGATGACGAAATGGCTCATGCCGCCGGACGCGGCAACCCCGACCTGGGCCTTGGTGTCCCACGATTTGATCGCCCGGCCCAAAGCCTTGCCATAATCATAGCAGCGCTTGGCGGTCGGCTGGTTGGGCGGGAAATAGGTGTTGATCAGCACCGGCACGATGGGCATCGGTTTGTCGCGCAATATGCGCCGCACCACGAAGCCATAGGCGTGGCCGATATTGCGCGGCCCCTTATCACCCATGGGCTGGGCGCCCGAGGACGCGGTGTCGAAATCTTCCAAGATGGATTGTTCGATCATATGTACCGCCAAGGCATCGGCCACCTGATAGGTCTGATCGGTCTCGGGATGGTTCATGCCCATGGAATGGCCGCGCCCGAAGGCCCGGTGCCAATCCTTGGTTTCCTCGTCGAGGGCGTAGTTGGTGACTTGAGCATTGTGGTAGATGGCGAACGACGGCTGCACCGCGTCCAGGAACCATTCGTGCTGATCATCGCCGACGATCACCATCACGTCGGGCGCGGCCGCTTCTGCGGTATCGCCCAAGCCATCGAGGGCCACCTGGCAGCGATTGAAATTTTCGGTGCGGACGGACAGGCTGTTTTGTTCGTCAAAATATTTGTCTTTGCGGGTCTCAAACAATTCTTCGAACGAGTAGGTGCCGTCCCGATAGGCCAGGCCTATGTTCTTGCGGTCCACTTCGGCGCGCCCGTCCCAGGCGTCCGGCGGCGTCGCCAACAGGGGCCCGTGGGTGGTGCCCATGCCCAATATAATTTCCGCCATGGGATCAGCGTGCGCGTTTTTCGGGCGGCGCGATGTCCGGCGCCGTCAGGGTTTTCCAGTCGTTGGCGAGGCGCAATTCGGCGCCGGTGCGTTCCTGCAATTCATCGAACGCCAGCCCTTCGGCCATCTCGCGCACCACCATGCCGTCCGGGGCGCGCTCGATCACGGCGATATCGGTGAACACCTTGGTGACGCACTTGGCGCCGGTCAGCGGCAGGGTGCATTGTTTGACGATTTTGGGCGCGCCGTCGCGGCCGTTATGATCGCACATGATATAGACTTGGCGCGCGCCATAGGCCAAATCCATGGCGCCGCCCACCGCCGGCGCCGTCTTGGCGTCCGGCAGCCGCCAATTGGCCAGATCGCCGTTCTGGCCAACCTCGTAGGCGCCCAGCACGCAGACATCGATATGACCGCCGCGCACCATGGCGAAGCTGTCCGAATGATGAAAAAAGGCGCCGCCGGGCAACATGGAAATGGGCTGTTTGCCGGCGTTGATGAGATCGGGATTGGGCTCGGCGCCATCTTCCAGGGGCTTCATGCCGAGCACGCCGTTTTCCGAATGAAAGATAATCTCGCGCCCCTCGGGCACATAATTGAGCACGGTCAGCGGCATGCCGACGCCCAAATTAACAAAGGCGCCTTCGTCGATATCGTTGGCCACCCGCCAGGCCACCTGATTGCGGTTCAGTGCTTCGACCATCGGTTATGCCTCCACCTCGACAACCTTGTCCACGAATATGCTGGGCGTGATCACCTGCTCCGGATCGATGCCGCCCAGATCGACGATCTCGGATACTTGGGCGATGGTGGTCTTGGCGCCCATCGCCATCACCGGATTGAAGTTCCGCGACGACATAGTATAGGTCAGGTTTCCCCACCTGTCGCCCACCGCCGCCTTGACCAGCGCCACGTCCCCATAGATGGCTTCTTCCAGCACATAATCCAACCCTGCGAAATTGCGCACCTCCTTGCCTTCGGCGAGCGGCGTATCCACCGAGGTGCGCGTATAAAAGCCCGGTATGCCGGCGCCGGCGGCGCGAATGCGCTCGGCCAGGGTGCCCTGCGGCGTTATTTCCAGCTCGATCAGCCCTTGTTCGTACATTTTATCGAAGGCGTCGGCGCCGGTAACGCGCGGGAACGAGCAGATGAATTTCTTGACGCAGCCGCCGAGGATCAACTGGCCGATGCCCTCATCGCCGGAGCCCGCATTGTTGGAGACAATGGTCAGCGCGCGCGGCTTGTTTTCGGCGAGCGCGTTTAAAAGCGCGATCGGCTCGCCGGCATTGCCGAAGCCGCCGACCAGGACGACCGAGCCGTCGGCGATGCCGGCAACGGCGTCTTCGACGCCTTGGCAAAATTTGTCGATCATAAATTCGAGCCCCCGGATTATCCTTGCCGGTTTTCGTAGCGTTTGGGCGGAGCCAAGTCAAATCCGTGGCACCCCCCCGGCCCGCCAGCTTGACGCGCCCAGCCACTTAAGGCCAAGCTGGCGCAGCTTAAATAAGCCGCAGTACATCTGCCAATGGGGGACGCGTCATGGATTACGACATAAAGATCACCGGCGGAACGATCATCGATGGCACCGGAGCGCCCGGCGTCATGGGCGATATCGCCATTTTGGATGGCCGCGTTGCCGCCATGGGCGTGGCACCCGGCGCCGCCGCCACCGAAATTGACGCCGATGGCATGGTTGTCGCGCCCGGCTTTGTCGATATTCATACCCACTATGATGCGCAGATCATGTGGGACCCGATGCTGTCCTTTTCGCCCTGGCACGGGGTGACCACCTGCGTCATCGGCAATTGCGGTTTCGGCGTTGCGCCGACGCGGACCGAACACCAGGAAATTATCATGCGCACCCTCGAAAAGGTCGAGGCGATGAGCTACGAGGCCCTGGTCGAGGGGATCGGCGAATGGCCGTTCGAGACCTTCCCCGAATATCTGGATGCCATTGATCGCGGGCCAAAGGCGATCAATGTGGGCGTGCTGCTCGGCCACACCCCGGTGCGGCTCTATGAAATGGGCGGCGATGCCATAGAGCGCAAGGCAACGCCTGAGGAAACCGCCGGCATGCGGCGCGTCGTATTGGAGGCCATGGAGGCTGGCGCCATCGGCTTTTCAACATCGCAATCGCCCGTTCACATCGGCTACAAGGGTCTGCCGGTACCGAGCCGGAAGGCCGACATTGCGGAGATTAACGCGCTCGCATCGGCGCTCGGCGAGGCAAACAAGGGCGTCATTCAGATCACCGTCGGCCGCACGCCCTGGTTCGACGAATTTGAACAATTGGCGCGTGATACCGGCCGAAATGTAAGCTGGACAGCCATGCTGACCGGAATGGAAGGCGCCGAAGGCCACAAAGAACATCTCCGGCGGTCGATTGAGATCCTGGAGAACGGCGCCCAAGTCTATCCGCAGGTTGCGTGCCGTCCGCTGCAGACCCAATTCCAGTTCAAATCGCCGTTTTCCTTTGAACGAATTTCCTTCTTTCTGCCGGTTTCCGCCGCCGATGCGGCCGGCAAAACACTGATCTACAAGGATCCGGAATTCCGCCGGCTGTTTCGCGAGGCCATGAGAGAGGACTCAACGGTCGGCGGCGAATCCGTACCGCTGCGCCATTCGTTCCGGCAAATCGTCATCGCCGAGTGCGCACGGCCCGAGCTTGAGGAACGCCTGCTAATCGATGCGGCCCGCGAGCTCGGCACCGCGCCTACCGATCTGGCGCTTGATCTGGCGCTGGAAACAGACCTCGAGGCCCGTTTCCGCATGCCGCTCCTGAATGACGACGAAGATGCGGTCGAGGAATTGTTGCGCGATCCGCATACGGTGCTTGGCTTATCGGACGCCGGCGCCCACGCCAGTCAGATGTACGATACCTGCTACGCCACGCACCTGCTGGGCCATTGGGTGCGCGAGCGCCAGGCGTTCCCGCTCGAATATGCCGTTTGGATGCTGACGGCGCGCCCCGCCGAAGTGTTCGGCATCACCGACCGGGGCACGCTGGCGCTTGGCCTGCCCGCCGATGTGGTGGTGTTCGATCCCAAAACCGTTGGCGCCGGGCCGCCGGTGCGCACCTACGACTTGCCCGCCGGCGCTGACCGGCTGATTTCCCACGCAACCGGCATCGACGCGGTGATCGTCAACGGCACCTTGATCCGGCGCCAAAATGAAGACGCTGTCGATGCCTCAGGACCACTTCCGGGCAAGCTGCTGCGCTTCGGCCGGGCGGCTTAAGGGTTTCAAATAGGGCATGGAGTATTCGGCTCCCGGGCTTTAAGTTTGCAAGCCGCATAGCAAAACCCAAGAGGCTCGAAACCATGACCGACACCAATGCAGGCCCGTTCGCAGGGCCAGGACCCGAACAGCATTTCCGCGAAGGGCTGGAGGCCGGCGAATACCGGCTGCAGTTCTGCGATGATTGTTCCAAGAACATCTATTACCCGCGCGCCGTCTGTAATCATTGCGGCTCGCCCAACTCATCGTGGCGCATCGCGTCGGGCAAGGGCACGATCTATTCCACCAGTGTCGAGCGCACAAAACCGGAAGCCGGCGGCGACAAAAATATCGCGCTGATTGATTTGGAAGAAGGCGGCCGGCTGATGAGCCGGGTGGTCGATATGGAGCCATCGGACGTCACCATCGGCATGGCGGTGGAAGCCTTCATCGGCGAGATCGACGGCACCAAACTTATTTTGTTTCGCGCGGCTTAAGGGGAGTCTGAAAACATGGCACATGAATTGCGCGGCTCGGCCGCAATTGTCGGCATCGGCCTCACCGAATTTGGCGAGCTACCCGGCAAAAACCATCTGGAAGTGCTGGCCGAAGCGTCCCATTACGCGCTGGCCGATGCCGGGCTTGGCATGCAGGACGTGGACGGGCTTTTCGTCTCCTCCATGGGGCGCGTGTTTCACCCTCTGCACGCCGCCGAATATTTGGGCATCCAGCCGAGCCATATCGACGGCACCAATGTGGGCGGCTCGTCTTTTGTCAATTGCGTCCAGTCGGCGGCGATGGCCATTCGCACCGGCGTTTGCAACGTGGCGCTGATCGCCTACGGCTCGACCAGCCGCTCCAACCGCAAGCGCAAGTTTCGCGAAGGCAATCCCAACGCCGGCGCCTTTCACGCCTCCGAATATCAGCCCCGCAATCCGATCATCTCTTATGCCTTTGCCGCCGCCCGCCATATGCATGAATACGGCACCACCCGGGAAAACCTGGCCCAGGTCGCGGTCTCGACCCGGCAATGGGCGATGAAAAACCCAGCCGCCGAAATGCGCGATCCCTTGAGCATCGAAGACGTGCTGGGCGCGCGCATGATTTGCGATCCATTAACCCTGTTCGATTGCTGTCTGGTATCCGACGCCGGCGCCGCCATCGTCATGGTGTCCGCCGAGCGGGCCAAGGATTTCCCGCAAAAGCCGGCCTATCTGTTGGGTATCGGCTCGGCCACCACCCACGATCAGATCGCGCAGATGCCGGACCTGACCGTGACCCCGGCGGCCCAATCGGGCCCCCGCGCCTTCGCCATGGCCGGGCTGACCCCCGCCGATATCGATGTGGCCGAGTTTTATGACGCCTTCACCATCAACACGATTTTGTTTTTGGAGGATCTCGGCTTTTGCAAAAAAGGCGAAGGCGGCGCCTTCGTCGGCGACGGCAATATCGGGCCCGGCGGCTCCTTGCCGGTCAACACCAACGGCGGCGGGCTATCATGCGTGCATCCCGGCATGTACGGCATGTTCGTCACCATCGAAGCGGTCGAGCAGTTGCGCGGCCAATGCGGCGAGCGTCAGATCGAGGGCGCCAATATTGCGCTCGCCAACGGCAATGGCGGCGTGCTTTCCAGCCAGGTTACCGCCATCTATGGCTCGGAAGCGGCGCTTTGATGGAGGAGGCAAATCCAAACCTGCCTGGCTGGGAGGGCGGGCCGGTCGATCCGGTCACCTGGCGGCGCGTCGCCAAAACCGGGCTGACCGCCCACAACCCGGATAAGGCCTGCCAGGGCTATACATTATATGCGCCCCTGAACGTCACCAACGCGGTGTTCCTGATCGATATGGACGGCACCGAAGTGCATCGCTGGGACCTGGATTGTCAGGTGGGCAATTACGGTTACCTGATGGCGAACGGCAATCTGTTCGTGAACGCCAAAATCGAAGACGATCTTTGGAACTGGACGCCGACCTATTCCCTATTCAAGGGCGGCGCGCTTCGGGAATATGACTGGGACGGCAATATCGTCTGGGAACATATCGATCCGCACCACCACCATGACGGCCGCCGCCTGGCCCACGGCGGCGCCATCTATCTTTCCATGGAGCAAATGGAGCCAAGCCTGGCGGCCAAGATCAAGGGCGGCGGCCCGCCCATGGAGCACATGCTCGCCGACGTGGTTCGCGAGGTCGATGCGAGCGGCAAGCTCTTGTGGGAATGGCGCGCGGTGGAGCATCTGGACCCCGAACTGGACCTCCTGCCCGAGGGCTGCAATCGCTGGGAATGGACCCATTTCAACGCTGCCTTCTTCTTGGATGACGAGCGGGTGATGATCTCGTCCCGGCAATTGTCGCGCATCTTTATTGTCGAGAAATCCACCGGCAAGGTGTTGGAACGCTTCGGCCCCGGCCCGTTCTTCGGCCAGCACGATCCGCATCTTTTACCGAACGGCAATATCCTGGTCTTCGACAATGGCAGCTACCGCGATAAGGGCGCCGGCTCCATCGTCCATTCCAGAGTGCTGGAGTTCGATATGAAGACCCGCGAAGTGGTCTGGGAATACAAAGACACGCCGCTCTATACCTTCCAGAGCTCCTTCCTGTCGGGGGCCGAAATTCTACCCAACGGCAATATATTGGTGGCCGAGGGCGGCCGCGGGCGTTTCTTCCAGATCACCCCGGAAGGCGAAGTCGTGTGGGAATTCATCAATCCCTATTTCGACAAAAACGGGGTCGGCTGGATTTGGAACTGCGTCCAGAAAGCCAAATTCTACACCGCCGATCAGCTGCCGAACCTGGCTTGAAATACGCGCCTTTGCCAACGTGGAATTGACGTTGCCTTAGCCACAGGCGATCATGGCCGCCGAATGTCAGAAATCCCCGAACCCAACAAAAGCGATCCAAACCGCAGCGGCGGCAGATGGTCCGATCTCATGAGCGGGCCGTATGCGGTCTACACCATATTGTTGACCATGGGCACCATCCTGTTCGCGGTCAATTCGTTCGTGGTTTCGACCATCATGCCCTCGATCGCCGCCGAGATTGGCGGCATGCAATATTATTCCTGGTCGTTTTCCCTGTTCGCCGTCGGCTCGGTGATCGGCGGCGCCAGCGCCGGGCCGGTGCGCGAGGCGCTGGGCGATAAGTTAGCCTATTCGGGCGCCGGATTGTTGATGGTGATCGGCCTGGTTGGCGCGGCGCTCGCCGACGATATGCTGGTGCTCGTCTTCTGGCGGTTTTTTCAAGGCCTCGGCGGCGGCGCCATCGTCGCGCAAAGCTACGGCATGGTCGGCTCCATGTATCCGGCCCAATTGCGCGGCCGTATTTTGAGCGTGATTTCCACCGTCTGGGGCGTGGCGACGCTGATCGGGCCCGGCTTCGGCGCCATCTTCGCCGAATTGGGTAATTGGCGCGGCGCCTTTTGGGGTCTCGGTGTGCTCAGTATTTTGATCACCGTGGCGGCCTGGAAGATCATCCGCGGCACCGAAGGCCATGGCAAACTTTCGGCACTGCCTTACCGGCGGCTCATTCTGTTGGGTGGCTCGGTGCTGCTTTTGAGCCTGACCTCCCAGGTGGACGATAACATTATGCGCGGCTTGCTGATCGCCGCGTCGGTCATTTTGGCGGTGGTTGTCTTTCGCCTCGATGCACGTGCTGAAATAACCATGCTGCCCAGAAAAGCCATGGATATATTCTCGGCCATGGGCATGGCCTATTGGGCGATGCTGCTATCGACGGTGATACTGATTTTTCTCAATGTTTATTCGACCCTTTACCTGCAGGTGCTGCACGGCGCCTCGCCCTTGGTGGCCGCTTACCTGGCGGCGATCATGTCCTTTGCCTGGACAATCGGCGCTATCGTCGTCGCCGCCTGGACCGGGCAGCGCGAATTGATGGCCATCTTGTCGGGCATGATCCTGTTGGTGGTGGGAACCGTCGGGCTGGCTTTGTTCGTAACGTCAGGGCCGATCCTCTATCTAGCGGTCGCTTTTTTCGCCATCGGATTTGGCACCGGATTGTTCAACAACCCCCTGATCCAGCGCGCCATCGCCGCCGCCGGTGACGACGAGCGCCATATCGCCGGCGCCGCCGTACAGACCATCCGCACGGTGGCCTTTGCCTTCGGCGCCGCCCTGGCCGGGCTGATCGCCACCATGGGCGGGCTCGGCCCGGTTGCCAAACCGGCGCCCGATATCCTGGCCCACGCCATGAATTGGGTCTATGGCATCAATGTGATATTTGCCGTGGCGGCGCTGATGGTGACCGTGCCGCTGATCCTCCAGGCCCGCCGCCTGATCGCCGAGGCCGCCGAATAGATGGCCGCCGGTCAGACGGACCTGCCCAAAAAAACAAGCTGGGCGGATTTGTTCAGGGGCGGGCTGGCGCGCTACACCATCATTCTTAATCTCGGCGTTCTCCTTTACGGCATCGATATCTATCTGATCGCATCGATCATGCCGACGGTGATCGCCGATGTGGGCGGGCTACGCTTTTATACCTGGACCTTCATTGCATTTTCCGTCGGCTCGATCATCGGCACCGCAAGCGCCGAGCCGATCCGCCGTTCCCTCGGGCGCCGCTACGGCTATAGCTTGGCCGGCCTTATCTTCCTCATCGGTATTACCGGTTCGGCCCTGTCGGGCGGTATTTTCACGCTGATCTCCTGGCGTTTTATCCAGGGCTTGGGCGGCGGCTCCATCGTGTCGCAATCCTATAGCATCATCGGCGAGGTGACCCCCAGCCATCTTCGCGCCCGGGCGCTTTCGTTCGTCTCGATAACCTGGGGCCTGGCAACAATCGTCGGGCCCACATTCGGCGGCGTGTTCGCCGAGCTCGGCTCCTGGCGCGGCGCCTTTTGGGCGGTTGTTCCGCTGGCGGTTCTGTTCACCGGCGCCGTTTGGATGATCATTCCACACACCCGGATCAGCGGCGCCGTCAGCGGCATCCCGGCTTCCCGGCTGGCCCTGATCGCCGCCGCCATTTTGTGCCTTAGCCTGTCATCGCAGATGGAAACCATGACCATGCGCTTGGCCCTTGCCGTTCTGTCGCTGGCCATGACCGCGGCATTCTTTATGCGCGACGACGCCGCGGCAAACCGAATGTTGCCGTCGAAAGCCATGTCGATGTTCACCGTGCTTGGCTCGGCCTATTGGATATTGTTGATCAATTCACTGGTGCATACGGTGATCGGCGCCTTTGGCCCCCTGTTTTTGCAGGTGCTGCATGCCCAATCGCCGCTCATCGCCGCCTGGGTGTTTGCGCTCACCTCGCTCTTTTGGACCGTCGGCGCGGTGCTCGTCGGCGGCTTGGCGGGCCGCGCCGTTGCCATTTCTATCGGTGCGGGATTGGTTCTGGTGCTGATCGGAACCATCGGCGTGGCGCTGTTCGTGCTTCCAGGCCCGGTCTGGGCAATCGCGCTATCCTTTACCCTGGTCGGGCTCGGCACCGGCCTGTGCTACAACCATCTGATCGCCTGGTCGATAGCCACGGTGCCGCCCGATCAACAGCCGGTGGCCGCTTCGTCGGCGGCGACCATGCGGGCGCTCGGTATCGCCTATGGCGCCGCCATCGCCGGGTTGCTGGGTGCTTTTTCCGGCCTGACCGACGATGCGCCACGGGCGGTTTTCGAAAACGCCATGACCGTCGTCTATAATTCCAACGTCCTGGTCGCCGTCATCGCCGTTGCCGCCGGCTTGATCCTCTGGCGAAACAGAGCGCGGATGCAGACAGCTTAATTTTTCAAGAAAGACAGAAGCGCCGCGTTGAAGGCATCGGAGCGCTCCATATTGCAAAGATGGGCGGCCCGCTCCAGCAATACCAGCGTTGAGCCCGGCACGGCTTGATGCATGTCCTCCGCCTGTTTGGGGAAATCGCCCACATCCTCGGTGCCGGCCAGAAATAGCGCCGGGCACTGGATATGCCCAAGCCGGGCTTCGTGATCGACGCCGGCGACGGCGGCGACACCGCCCCTGAAACCATCCAAGTCCGTCGCCCGGATCATGGCGGCGACCTTGTCCACGTCCGCCGCATCGGCCGCCGGCGTGAACCAGTTGCCGGAGAATTCTTCGACCACCGCCTCCATGCCGCCCGCATCGGCGGCTTCGATACGCCTTGCCCAGCCTTGCAGATGCATTTCGGTGGAGCGGCAACGGGCATCGCAGATGGCGGCGCTTAAGATCCGCTCCGGGTAGCTGGTGATCAGCTCCAACCCCATGGCGCCGCCGATGGAGAGCCCCACATAATGGCTTTGCTCGATGCCGAGCGCGTCCCAAAGCCCGACCACATCGGCGGCGAGTAGCGCCAAATCGTAGGGCGGCGGCGTCACCGTGGTGCCGCCATGGCCGCGAAAATCATAGCGCAGCAGTTGATGCTCAGCGCCCAGGGCTTCGAGCTGCGCATCCCACATGTGCAAGTCGGTGGCCAGGGAATTGGAGAAGGTGATCCAGGGCGCGCCATCGCGCCCATCGATACGGCAATGGATCGAAATCCCGTTCGCCTCTACGTCCATCTCGCCCGCCGTTGCCATCATGCGCGCCCCATGCTGTACTCGCCCGGGCCCATGAGGCCCGCCGCCCTGCCAATTGTCAATTGAACTTGGAAGCCATGAACGCATCCCCCGACCTGATGACCGAAGAGCGGCGCCTGATCAAGGAAACCGCGCGCAATTTCGCCATCAACGAAATTCTGCCCCTGGCCAATGCGCTGGACCCGGTCGAAGGCGACGTGCCGCGCGAGCTGATCCAGAAGATGGCCGATCTCGGCTTCTTCGGTATTTTGATTGCCGAGGAATTCGGCGGCATGGGCCTCGGCGCGTTCGAATATTGCCTGGTGGCGCAAGAGCTAAGCCGGGCCTGGCTGTCCGCCGGCACCCTGCCCCGCCATGGCAGCTGGATCATGGGCACCGAGACCCTTGCCGATGACCGCCGCCGCGATATTTTGAGCCGCGCCGCCAAGGGTGAGTTTTTGAGCGCGCTCGCCATGTCCGAGCCGCAAACCGGCTCCGACGTCTCCAACATCCAGACCCGAGCGCGCCGGGATGGCAGCGACTGGCTGATCACCGGCAACAAATATTGGTGCACCTATGCGGACGGCGCCGATTGCATCATCGTCATCGCCCGCACCGCCCCTGACATAGACCCGGTGCATCCGCACCGGGGGCTCACGGCGCTCATGGTGGAAAAACCGCGCGGTGAATTTGTGGATGGATTGCAGGGAACGCCGATCCCCAAGATCGGCTATTTCGGCTGGAAGACCTGGGAGCTGGCTTTCGATAATGTGCGCGTGCCGCAAGATGCCATGCTTGGGCAAGAGGGCCGCGCCTTTTATCTGATGGCGGAAAGTCTGGAGCTGGGCCGCGCCCACACGGCGGCGCGCGCCATCGGCTTGGCCCGGGGGGCGCTGGAGGATTCCATCGCCTATGCCGGGTCACGGGAACAGTTCGGCCGGCCCATTGCCGAGTTTCAGGCGATCCGATTCAAGATCGCCACCATGGCCACCGAGATCGAAGCCGCCGAAGCCCTCCTGCACCGGGTCTGCACCGCAATCGATAGCGGCCGGCGCTCGGACACCGAGGCCGCCATGGTAAAGTACTTTGCCGCCGAGATGGCCGAGCGGGTCACCTCCGAAGCCATTCAAATTCACGGCGGCGCGGGTTATACCAAGCATCATCAGGTGGAACGCTATTGGCGGGATGCGCGCCTGACCAAGATATTCGAAGGCACGTCGGAAATTCAGCAGCGCATCATTTCCGATAACCTGCTGGGCCGCCAAAGGGATTAACGATGGCTTTTGAGGTAACGAAACTGACCGATTGTCTGGGCGCCGAAATATCCGGGCTGGATTTGCGCCAACCGTTCGACGCGGAAACCCTGGCCGGGGTGCGCGCCGCCTGGCTGGATAACCTGGTGTTGTGCTTTCGCGGCCAAAAATTGAGCGATGCGGAGCTGATCGCATATTCGGAACAGTTCGGCGAGTTGGACCGGGTGCCCGCCTGGGACCAGTTCCACGCCGAGGGGTTCCCGGAAGTGCTGGTGGTATCCAACGTCACCAAAGGCGGCCTGGCCATCGGCGTGCTCGGCGACGGCGAGGCGTCCTGGCATACGGACATGTCCTATATTGAGCGGCCGCCGACGGCCAGCGTCCTGCACGCACACGAAATCCCCGCTTCCGGCGCCGATACCAGCTTTCTGAATATGGTCGCGGTATTAGATGCATTGGCGCCCGAGCTTTTGGAAAATATAAGTGGGCGCCATCTAAACCATGACGAAACCCACGATTCGTCCGGCAAACTCCGCCCCGGAAAAACGGCAAGCGCCGATGTGAGTGCCATGCCCGGCGCCCGCCACCCGATGATCCGGGTGCATCCCGAAACCGGCCAAAAGGCCCTGTTCCTGGGCCGCCGCCTGCACGCCCATATCATCGGCATGGATGTTGCGGATAGCGAAGCATTGCTCGATCAACTCTGGCAGGTCTGCGCCCGGGATGAATTTGTCTTCCGCCATCAATGGCAATTGGGCGATGTGCTGATGTGGGACAATCGCTGCACCATGCACCGGCGCGAAGCGTTCGATCCGGCGGCCAGGCGCATCATGCACCGGACCGAGATTATCGGCGATGTGCCGGTGGCGGCCACATGAGCGACGATAAACAAGCGGATTTCCACAAACGCCTCGGCGCCAAAAATGTCGGCGCCCTGTGGGTGGCCAGGCGCGGCGTCGATCTGACCAAGCCGGCGGCTACCGGGAAGCCGGCGCATTGGGCTTACGAGGATTTGCGCCCCGACATCATCGAGGCCGGCGCCATCGTCACCGCAGAAGATGCCTTTCGCCGCGTGCTGGCCCTGGAAAACCCGGCCTGGCCCGGCGAGATGCGGGTCACCAACGCCCTCTATGCCGGCATCCAGCTTGTGCGCCCCGGCGAGACCGCGCCCTGCCACCGGCATTCCCAGACGGCGCTGCGTTTTGTGCTCGAAGGCACCGGCGCCTACACCAGTGTCGACGGCGAGCGGGCGCCGCTGGCACCGGGCGATTTCGTTATTACCCCCAATTGGAGCTGGCACGATCATATCAACGAGGGCGACGAAGACGTGACCTGGCTGGACGTGCTGGATACGCCCATGGTCGGATTTTTCGATACCGTGTTCCGGGAATTCCACAATGACTTCAGCCGTTCCATCACCAAGCCGGACGGCTATTCCCCGGCCCAGTATGGCGCCAACATGGCGCCGGAGCCGGGCGGCGACCATGCAAGGGCAGCCTCGCCGGTGTTCCGCTATGGCTTCGATGAGACCCGCGCCGCGTTGCAGCGTGTGGCCGAGGGCGGCGATGCGCACCCTGTGTTCGGCCACAAGCTGCATTATATCGATCCCACCGATGGCGGGGCGGCGACGCCGACCATGGACGCCGCCATGCGGCTATTGCCGAAGGGCTTCAAAGGCAACGATTACCGGGCCACCGACGGCCTCGTCTACTGCGCCATCGAAGGCGCCGGGCGGGTAATCTTCGACGACCATAGCTTCGCCTTTGCAGAGCGCGATGTGTTCGTGGCGCCCGGCTGGCACCGCCACCGCATCGATTGCCCCGGCGGCGCCATGCTGTTCAGCGTCTCCGACCGCGCCGCCCAGCAAAAGCTCGGCCTCTGGCGGGAAGAAACTTCGGCCTAGATCGCCGGTCCTCGCCGACCTCATGTTTCGAGACACTCGCTTCGCTCGCTCCTCAGCATGAGGGCTAGTCTATGATGAAAATATCAACCTCATCCTGTGGAGCGTTCCGTTGGGAGCGCGTCTCGAAGCCTTATCCTGAGGAGTACCGCAGGTTCGTCTCGAAGGATGGCGGCTGGGACGGGTTTGCAGTCCGGGGCGCCTTCCAAATACGCGCAGTAGCGGGCGTAGCGCCAATCATTATCGGCCATGAAAATACCGGTCTCGGCGAATCTAAATTTTTTCATGACTAATCCATGGGTCGGTTTGACTTCCAAATTTAATTATATCCTTGTTGTGATTGCGTGGACCTTTAACCCGCCAGCCAACCTAACTGACTGATATTATTTGTTTTTTCCCATTCACCCTCACAACATACAAGCCAGCATATGAAACATATGGGTTGGCCAAATGTTTTTTGTTGTACATCAATACAATTCACCCTATCTTGATGGCATGGAAACTCCAAATTTCGATGACATTATGCGCCAGATAAAACAGCAAATCGGTGAGGCGTATCAGCGAGGTTGGCAAGATGCTGTTGCAGCCATTGCAACAGCAGCGCAAAACGTGGATTTTGCGATGCCCTCAACCCCGATTGCCGACATTTTGGTAGAGCCGGCAGATAATGAAGGGTCGATGTCGATAATCGATGTGATTTACAATTTGATCAAAGAACAGCCGGGCCAACGTGGAGTTGATATTTTTAGAAAGGCGGTAACGCGAGTGCCGGGCTCCAATTTTGTGGTAATGGATCGGTCGGGACGAACTGCATTAAGTCGGTTGAGAGTGCGTGGACAAATTTTTCAGCGGAGCAAAAAATGGTATCCGAAACGAGAATAGGAGTGAAATAATTAGGGCCGGTGGTTGGATCACCGGCCCCCTTTGCCCGGGTGGCGGAAACGGTAGACGCGGGGGAGTTGGATTCCCCTGGCCCTCGGTGGTCGTGCAGGTTTGAGTCCTGTTCCGGGTACTCTCTTTTAAGATGTTGGCTTTGGTTTGCGCCTCCGTGCCGCAAACAGGTTAGACGGGGCGGGTTGCAGACCCGCTGCCCGATCAGAGTGACTAGGCTCCATAGGGCTGTGTAGGTTCGAATCCTACCGGGGGCACAAACCAAAGTCAACATCTAACACTTTGAAACAATTGTGGAAATCAGTGAAAACGATTCTCGTAGATATTTCGCCGATGGTTGGTAGGCTCAACTTCTGCCCTCTGTTTCCTTGATCAAATGCTTGGCTTTCTCGCACTCTACAGTTCGCGCTTGATCCAGAGAACAAAGATTTTGGCCCAATTTTTTAGTACTCTTTCACAAATTAAATCCTCCCACGGCCCTCCAGGAACGCGCTGTAGTTAGCGTAGCGCCAATCGTTGTCGGCCATGAAACTGCCGGTCTCGGCGGAGATCTTGGCCGCCATGTCGAGGGCCCAGCCCGCATCCCGGAGCCGCGCCCCGGCGCCCCCAATATCGGCGCGCACCGCCGCCGGCGCGAAATCGATTGCTCCCAGCCGCACCAGCACGCCGTCCAATAGGCGTCCCATCACCACCATGCCGAGGGCGCTGCGCCAATTGGAGGCGACCACCTGAAGGCGCGGCCAGGCCGCTTCAATAAGGTCCGGGGCCAGCATCATCGATTCCCGCGCCCAGGCGCCGCCCATCATGGTGGCCAGAAAGCGCCCGTTCTCGCCAGTCTCGGCGGCCAGATCACCGAGGCGGATTTTCAATAGGCCAATCTCCGGCGGCTCATTGGCGCCTTCCAGAAACAGAATGCCGATGTCATGGATCGCCTGAAACACATTCAAATCGGTGCACGGCGCGGCGCGGAACCGGATGTCGGTATAATCGATGCCGGCATCGGGTTTGGCGCCGCCGCCCGCCAGCCAGTGATCGCCGATCAGCTTGATTTTGGACGCTTCATGGACCAATTCGGCGCCGCGGGCCATCCAATAATGCGCATGAAAACGCGCATGCTCCCGGTGATAGGCGGCGATATTGCGTAACGTTGCGAAATCTCCCCTATCGGTGACGGCGATGTCTTCAAGCTGCGCCGGATTATCGGGCGCCGGGCCGCTGAGGCCATCGCCGGGCGCCGCGAATTGGGCGGGGATGGCGTACATAGCGAGCCGCGCCTCGGCATTGATGGATTGCAAATGGCCGATATTGGCCAATAAACGAGCAGCATCTTCGGAGACGGCTGTGCTGACGCCGGCCAGGGCGCGGGCGCCGATTTCCAGCTCGGCGGCGGCGCGACTAGCGGCAACGGCGGCGCGCAGCTCATCGATGGGCGCGCCCGGCGCAAAGGCGGGCTCCGCGTGGCCGCGCAATCGCTCCGCCATGGTTTGGAATTCGCCGGCGCCGCTCAAACCGCGAACCTGATCCACAAGGTCAATTAGCAATGTCATATCTGGAGCCTCCCTCATGTTCCGATTGGAACAAGTAATTGAATGTTTTTCAATTGCCGGAGCCCATTCTAGGATAGGCATAAGCAATTTAAGGGGAGCGAAACCATGCAATTGAACACCGAAAAAATGATCGCCCGCGCCGAGGACGGCGTCGGCTGGATGATCTTCAACAACCCCGAACGGCGCAACGCCATGGCCAATGAAATGCGCCTGGCGATGATCGAAATTCTGGGCGCCTATGCCGAAGACGATGCCATTGGCGCGGTTGTCATGACTGGCGCCGGCGGCAAGGCGTTCGTGTCCGGCGCCGATATTTCGGAGTTCGAGGAACGCCGCTCGTCACCAGAACTGATCGCCGAATATAACGAGGTGGGCCGCCAGGTCAGCGCCGCGTTCGAGAAGCTGGAAAAGCCGCTGATCGCCATGATCCAGGGCTTTTGCATGGGCGGCGGGCTGGCGACGGCGCTGAAAGCCGATATGCGATTTGCGTCCGATGATTCCCAGTTCGGTATCCCGGCGGTCAAGCTCGGACTCGGCTATGAAGCGAGCGCGGTCAAAGCGCTCACCGATTTTGTCGGCCCCGCCTATGCCGGCGAAATTCTCATGACCGGGCGCCGCTTCAACGCCGATGAAGCCTTGCGCATGGGGCTGGTCAACAATGTGGTAAGCGTGGACAAGTTGGAAGAAACGGTCATGGAAACGGCAAGCGCCATCGCCGCCGCCGCGCCGCTGACGGTGCGCTCCATGAAGGCCAATGTGCGCGCCACGCGCCTGGATGCGGACCAACGCGACGACGCGCACCTTCAAGAGCTGGTGGACGCCTGTTTCAACAGCGAAGACTATATCGAAGGCCGCCGCGCCTTCATGGAAAAACGCCCAGCCCAATGGAAAGGGCGCTGACCGAAAAATTTCGTTTCAAACGGCAACCAACATCATTGGAGGACAAGCAATGGACGTACGCATGGACGGGCGAGGCGCGATCATCACCGGCGGCTCCAGAGGGTTGGGACGCGCCATGGCCATGCGCTTTGCAGAATCCGGCGCCAATGTGGCCATCGTCGCCCGCCGCGAAGACGTGCTGGCCGCAACCAAGGCGGAGATCGAAGCCGCCGCTCCATCGGCGAAGGTGATCGCCTGCGTCGCCGATGTCTCTACCGCAGACGGCGTCGAAAGCGCGTTTAAACGAGCCATCGATGGGCTCGGCCAGGTCGATATCGTGGTCAATAATGCGGGCTCCTCCATGGCCCGGCCGTTCGAAGAGGTCACCGACGAGATGTGGCGGGACGATCTGGAATTGAAGCTGTTTGGCGCCATCCGCATGATCCGCCTGGCCTTGCCGGGCATGAAGGAGCGCGGCTGGGGCCGGATAATCAATATCCTCAACACTGGCGCCAAGTCGCCGCGCGCCGGCTCGACGCCGACCACGGTATCGCGTGCCGCCGGGCTGAACCTCACCAAATCCCTGTCCCTGGAATACGCGCCCGACGGCATTCTGGTCAACGCGCTGTGCACCGGATTGATCGTCACCGATCAGCTGGAGAAAATGCGCGACCGGGGCGCGCCGGAAAAATCCATGGAGGAATATCAGGAGCTTCTGGGCGGGCGCATCCCATTGGGGCGCATGGGCACGGCGGAAGAATATGCCAACGTCGCCTGCCTGCTGGCCTCCGACGCCGGCGGCTATGTGACCGGCACGGCCATCAATATCGACGGTGGCTCGAGCCCCGCTACATGAACAAACGGCACATGACAAATCTGGGCTGGGACGATCAAGCCGACGTGGTGGTTGTCGGCGGCGGCGGCGCCGGATTGCGCGCCGGATTGGCGGCGGCCACCAAGGGCGCCAAGACCATCGTCTTGGAGAAGACCGGCGATCCCGGCGGCAAGACCGCCATGTCCATCGGCATCATGACCGCGTCCGGAACCTCGGTGCAGAAAGCCGCCGGCGTTCGCGACAGCCACGCACGCCATCTGGCTGATGTGCAAGCCATGGCCAAGGAGGCCGGCGCCAAAATAGACATCGGTAGCACCAAGTTTATGATGCGCGTCTGTTCAGCGGAACTGGAGAACCTGATCGGCCTTGGCGTCAAGTTTTCCGGCCCCCACCCGGAAGGCCCGCACGGCACGCCGAGGATGCATGTGGTGCAGCCCGATTGCCGCCATCTGGTCGATGTGCTGGTGCGACGTTGCGCCAAAAAACGCGTTGATATCCGGCTGAACACGCCGGGCGCGGAGCTGATCCTGGACCATAAGGGCCAGGTGGCCGGGGTGCGCGCCGATAGCACCGGTGGCCCGCGCTTCGTAGCAGCTGGCGCTGTCGTTCTGGCGGCCGGGGACTACAGCGCCAATCAGGCGATGGTCGAGACTGTCGCGCCGAAATTGAAGCTGGCCATGCCGTTGCGCGATTTTGCCACCGGCGATGGCCACCGCATGGCGATGCGCATCGGCGCCCGCGCCCAGAACATGGGCCGCGTCAACCTGCCGCAACTGCGTTTCATGGATTGGCCCTATGTGGAGCCGTCGCCGGGGCTGGTTGGCGCCGGCGCCCGGCTGGTGACCGCGAAAGGCGCCCGCATCAAAACCAAACTGGCCGGCTCGATCCTGATGCCCGGCTTTGAGAAAAACTGGGAGGAGATATTTATCGTCATCGACGCCGGGTGCGCCGCCAAGCTGGCCATGGCAAGCGACGATGTGGGGCCCGGGCGCGACGGCTGGGCGCGGAGCGGCAAGCCGTTCATCGGCACGGCGCCTCAAGTGGGCTACGCCTATCTGGAAGATTGCCGCGCCTGGGATTGGCATTTCGAGGCCAAGTCTATGGCCGCCGCCGCCCGCCATATTGGCTGCAAACCGGCAGACTTGGCCGCATCGCTGGCCAAGAATACGAGTGGCCCGTTTCATGTGCTGGGGCCGACCCGCCGGGTTATCGCCAATTCCGGCGGCGGTATCGCCACCAATGAAAAAACCAACGTGCTGGCCGAGGACGACCGCATCATCAAGGGGCTCTATGGCGCCGGCGTCAATGCGCGGCTGATCTCGTTCATGGGCGGCCATGGCTATGCCCTCGCCTGGGCCATGGCGTCCGGCAATATCGCCGGCGCCGGCGCCGCCGGCCACGCCAATCGGCAACTCTAGACAATGGCGCACAGCAATTCCAAAAAAGTCATCTATGCCGCCTTTTTCGGGAATTTGCTGCTCGCCGTCACCAAGTTTTTCGCCGCCTTTTTCACCGGCTCCTCGGCGATGCCGTCGGAAGCCATCCATTCCCTGGTCGATACCGGCAATCAATTATTGCTGCTCTATGGCCTCCGGCGCGCCGGCCGGCCGGCCGATGCCCAGCATCCCTTCGGCTATGGCATGGAGCTGTATTTCTGGACCTTCGTGGTGGCGATCATCATCTTCGGCCTGGGCGCCGGCGTTTCGGTGTTCGAGGGCATCTCCAAAATCCGAGCCCCCCATCCGGTCACCGACAGCCTGGTCAATTTCATCGTGCTCGGTCTCGCCGGCGTGTTCGAGGCGGCGGCCTGGACCGTCGCCTTTTTGGAGTTCCGCCGCTCGAAAGGCGAGGGCGGCTATATCGAAGCCATCCGCCGCTCCAAGGACCCGGCCATCTTTACCGTTTTGTTCGAAGACACCGCCGCCATGCTCGGCCTGATCGTCGCTTTTGTCGGCATCTGGCTGGCGGAGGAATTGAACATGCCCATTTTGGACGGCGTCGCCTCGGTCGTCATCGGCGCCATCTTGGCGGTGACGGCGGCCTTGCTGGCCTTTGAATGCAAAGGGCTCTTGATCGGCGAGGGCGCCAGTCAAAGCACCGTCGACGGGGTGCGCGCGCTGGTCGCCGAGGACGGCGGCATCAACGCCATCAACGAAGTTTTGACCATGCATATGGGCCCCGAAGACATCCTGCTGACCCTCAGCGTCGATTTTTCCGGTGAGCTGGATTCCGATCAGGTGGAGACCGCCATCTCCGACATGGAGCGGCGCATCAAGGAGACCTACCCGGAGATCAAGCGCATCTTCATCGAGGCGCAAAGCATCGGCGGCCACCTAAGGGACCGGGCGCGCGATCCAAATCCGTGACAGGCGGGCCGGGCCCGTAGCATAATGGGCCGCAACAATATTTCAGCGAGGATCATCCATGCGCTTCGGCATGCAGTTTTTTCCCGATATCCCGGAGGCGGTGAAACCGGCGGCGCAATATTATGACGAGGCCATGCGCCTGATCGGGCTTTGCGATCAATACGGCTATTCCCATATCCGCACGGTGGAGCATTATTTTCACTATTGGGGCGGCTATAGCCCGAACCCCATCGTTTTTCTGACGGCGGCCTCCCAACATACCAAGACCGCGCGCATGGTCACCGGCGCCGTGTTGCCGGCCTTTAACTCGCCGCTTAAATTAGCGTCCGATCTGGCCATGCTCGACGCCATCTGCCACGGGCGCCTCGATATCGGTTTCGCGCGCGCCTTCCTGCCGCAGGAGTTTCGCCATTTCGAGGTGGATATCGAAGAAAGCGTGGCGCGCTTCGAAGAAGGCATCGATCAAGTGCGGCTGCTTTTGGAGAACGAAAACGTCACCAGTAACGGAAAATTCCATTCCTTCGAGGGCGTCACCACCCATCCACGCCCGACCCAGCAACCGCGCCCCAATTTCTATGTGGCCGCCGTCGGCACGCCGACATCGTTCGAGCGCGCCGGGCGCATGGGCCATGGGATCATGGCCATCCCCGGCGTCGGCTCCGACCCGATCGGGCTGATGGACACCTACCGGGGCGCCTGGAAAGACGCTGGCCACGAAGGCAAACCACAAGTCATGATGGCCGTCTTTATGTTTTGTGATGAAGACCGCGACACCGCATTCGCCATCGCCAAGCCCAATGTGGAGACCCATTTCGCCGCCATCGTCGATGCCATGGCCGAGTATGAAACCGGCGCGCCCGCCAGCACCTACAAGGGCTATGACGTGTTGCGCCAGCGCATCGCCGCGCAGACTTTGGAAAGCCAGATCGAAAGCCATGCCGCCTTTGTTGGCACGCCGGATGATATCATCGCCCAATTGACCGAATTCGATAAGGCCGTCGGCGGCTGCGACGAAGTGTCCATGCAGGTCAATTTCAACGGCCTCGACATTGATGTGGCCGAAGCATCGGTGCGCCTGTTTGGCGAGGCCGTCATTCCCCATTTCGCAGACCGATGAGGCCTTAGGAGGCAAACATGGACAAGCAGGAATTTGTGAACAGCTTAAGCGCCAGCAATTTGGCGCCGCTCTGGGAAGTCTATGAGAAGCTGGTGATCAATGAGCCGGCGCGCACCGAGCCGTCGGTGATCTGGAAGTGGGCCGACATGGCGCCCAAAATCCAGACATCGTCGGAGCTGGTACACGGGCCGGACGCCGATCACCGGGTCTTGCTTCTGACCAACCCGCATCTGGACGGCCCGCCGGCGACCACCAGCCACATCATCGCCGCCTTTCAATGTGTGCTGCCCGGCGAAGAAACCACGCCGCACCGGCACACCCCGGCGGCGATGCGCATTATCATCGAGGGCGACGGCGGCGCCACCTTCGTCGATGGAAACCGCCTGGAAATGTATGACGGCGATCTGATCATCACCCCCAACTGGACCTGGCACTGCCACCAAAACGACAGTCCGAAGCGCACCGTCTGGCTGGATGTGCTCGATTTGCCCCTGGTGGGCAAGCTGGACGCCGTCTTCGGCCAGATGAGCAAGCCGGACGATGCCGCCTATCCCGCCAATGACGCCACCCTTCGGTTCCCCTGGAACGACACGGCGGCGGCCCTGGAGGCGGCGGCGGACAGCGGCGGGTTGCGCAGCGTGGACTATGGCGGCGGCGATGAACCATTATTGCCGACGCTAACGCCCCACGCCATTGCCCTCGCGGCGGGCGCGGCCACCAGCCAGAAGCGCGCAATGGCCAACGAAATGTTCGTGGTCCTGGACGGCGAGGGGGAAAGCCAAATCGGCGACGTCACCCATCAATGGGTAAAGAACGACGTCTTCACCGCCCCCCACTGGTCCTGGACCCGTCACGAGGCGAAAGGTGGCGATGCCAATATGATCATCATATCCGACGCCGAGATCATGAAGCGGCTGGGCCTGTACCGGGAAGAGGTTGAGTGAGGGGGAATGCAAGGAGGGTGGCGAATTCACAATTCAAGACCTGACCCCATTAATCGATTAAAATCGGCCCGAGACTCGGTTCGCCTCCGTCCGTTCCCGTAAAATTCAACCAAAATGGTGTCAACATGTCGGTACCACTCAAGTACGTGCATACTTCCGTTCCGGTGAAATTTTTCCTCACCTCGTATAGGGCGCTTTCTGATGGCCAGTCAGGCATCAGACACCTTGAGGAATATTTGCGATCCTCGTCATTCCTGTTATCAGATTGGAAAGTTATTTGGATAGGTGCCTGCACTCTACTCAGGACTTCTATTGAACTTTTTCAGGTCGATGCAAAATCCTGTATCAATCAAAGAATAGGTGAGCAATTAAACGCCGAATGGCAATCAATTAAGAAAAATAAAGTCGAACACCCAATTTTTTGGGAATTCCTTCGAAAGGAACGAAATAACATCATTCATGAATACGAATGGTCAGCGTACAGTGTATGGATGGATAAAGAGGGGGTTGAGCTACCCGACCGAATCGCATTGCTGAACCTTAAGCCAAAAGATGCAGAAGCAGTGTTAGTTATGAGGGGAGGTATATACGAAGGCCGCGACTCACTAGAACTTCTAAAAGAGAGTGCAGAATGGGTGGAAGCTAGAATATTCGGCGCCATTCGCAATGCTGGGTTCGATCCAGAGGAGAACAAAAACGTAGTAAACTTCTAGAATCTCCTCATTCCGCCGGAGGGTGTCAGATTAACTGTGTAAGCGGCCATGTTATAAACTCCACAGAAGGAGGACGACGACATGGCTATCAAGCAAGAACTTATCGACGAACTTTTATCTGACTACAAGAATCCAGAAGAC
>Ga0114993_10001246_pt1 | contig 29188 bp, 20 predicted proteins | sample ArcticOcean_MG_C_FD_87042 | JGI IMG/M metagenome (GOLD analysis project Ga0114993, IMG submission 87042) | Marine microbial communities from western Arctic Ocean - ArcticOcean_MG_CB2_150 | ecosystem: Environmental > Aquatic > Marine > Oceanic | place: Arctic Ocean: Canada Basin | collected...
ACTGCTGAAGCTACGTTAGCCAATTCACCAGGCTTATTAGTTAAGAATACATTGAATTCTTGCATAATGTTTCTCTGCCAAGGCCATATATATCAATTTTGCTTAATTATTCAACTCTTCGGGTCTTGAATAAAGCCACCATCATTGAAGTAAAAATAACGAAACCAAATGGTAAAGAAGGAGAATCTTCTTCAATAATAGGTAAATCCATAGCATTCATTATATGTATATGAACTACTTCATTAGCACTCGAATTAGTATCTTTTATAGCACGAACAATTAGAGTCTGGTTACCTTCGATAGAATTACCTGGTAGATATTTCAATCTATCCACAAACATATCATGACCAATTTCGAATGAACTCGCTCCAGAATCATAACTTGTTAAATCCATCCAATCATCACGCATATCCCATGTACGCCACTGAATCTTATCTACGTCACCTTCAACAGAAAAACCAATTTTATCATTCTGACCAATATGAACTTTGTTATCCATTGTAATTGGACTATTAAGATTAATATCTATTATCTCTGTAAAATCATAAACCCGATTAGCTGCTTCCATTACTGCTGGAAGGGCTTCAACTTGACCATGTCCATACACATTATTTTGACGATTTTTAGGAATTCCATCTTCTGCACAGGGTTCATTGGCAGCCATATAATGACACTGTCTATATGTTGAAGTCTCCTGCATAATATTTCGAATATCGAATGGTGATAAATCCGGATTGGCTTGATACATTAGCGCAGCCACTCCTGCTGCGCCTGGTGTAGCCATACTAGTACCTGACATTGAACGATAACCAGTACCCGTATTAGCTTCAACTGACATTACACTAGAACCTACAAAAGCAATATTAGGCTTGATACGTCCTTCTTCCGTAGGACCTTGACTTGAATATACTGCAATCTTAGTATCCTTATCAAGTGCACCAACCGTAATTACATCTTCGGCACTACCAGGCGTACCAATTTGTGCACTAACTGCACTATTACCGGCTGCAATGAATAAAGCGATACCATTACGAACCATCTCATTTGCCATGCGATTAACACTCTCTTCTTCTGAGCTTGTCCATTCTATTAGACCAAAACCACCCAAACTCATACTAGCTGCACGGATATTGAAATCGTGGCGCATATCAATAGTCCACTCCATACCCAACATAACACCTGCAAATGAACCGGAACCGCCACCATCAAGAACCTTGACACCAACCAATTGAGCCTGTGGAGCCATACCCGTATGCTCATATGTTGGTGCACCGGTTCCTGCAGTTGTACCTGCACAATGTGAGCCATGTCCGTGATCATCATATGGCGTCACACTCCCATCTGTAACAGAAGCATTATTTACTGCATCAAAAAATGCAATAATCTTAGGATCATCTGTAGAATTATCATCGTCCAAATCATCAAGTCCGATGTGCTCTCCATCTATACCTGTATCAATTATTGCAACAACACTTCCTGAGCCATTGTATCCAGTCTCTTCATAAATCCCCCAAACTCCATGTACATCTTTTACATCAGAATTTAAAACTTCAAGAATTCCATCTAATTCAACCATTACTACACCTGGAAGTTTAGAAAGCTTTACAATATCTTCAACTGCCACTGAACCTGCAATACTATTGATTGAATGATAAGTATGGAAATGTACAAAATCAATATTATCCATTAATAGTAATTCATCTTCAGAAGTTGGTAAGTGATCAAAATCAATAATAACACCAATTCGGCCTTCGTCGTCTACCCAATTATGTTTTTTACTATCAATTGCAATCCATATATTATCTTGAATACCATCCTTATCTTTATCCATTAGTGTATCTTCCCACCAGTCAAGACTGTCTTCACCACCCATATAAGCTGAAAAAGAAATATTGTTTTTAACCGAACCTGAATCATCAAAAGAAAGTATTGGTTGGAGTGCAACTAAAGCTGATATTACTATGGCAATTAATGCGCGCATAATCAGTGATTCTGCTACTACTACTAAAAAGTTACAGATACAAGAATGGTGGACCCGTCGGGATTTGAACCCGAGGCCTCCTGCTTGCAAAGCAGGCGATCTTCCAGGCTGATCTACGGGCCCTATAGTGGGAATTATGGGAAGGGGATGATAAGGGCCACTATTGGTTAACGCTTACCTGTTTGAACATTCCATAATTTAGAATATTGCGAATTATTTTTTAATAATTCTTCATGAGTTCCAGACTCTATAATACTACCATCATCCAATACAGTTATTGTATCGCTATGCCTAATCGTAGATAGGCGATGTGCAATTACTATAGTTGTTCTATCTTTGGATATTATTTCCAACGACTTCTGAAGTGCTTCTTCAGTTTCATTATCTACTGATGAAGTCGCTTCATCTAGTACTAAAATTGGAGCATCTTTCAAAATAGCTCTTGCAATCGATAATCTCTGCCTCTGCCCACCTGATAATTTGTGGCCACCCTCTCCAATTTGAGTCTCATAACCAAAAGGTAAACGCATGATAAACTTATGAGCTTCAGCTATTTTAGCTGATGAAATAATCTCTTCCTCAGTAGAGCCTTTTTTACCATAAGCAATATTTTGCATTACAGTCCCTGGAAACAAGGTTATTGTTTGAGTGACTAAAGCTATAGATGAACGGAGATTTTTAATTTTTAAATCTTTAATTCTATTGCCATCCAAATATATTTCTCCAGATGAAGTTTCATGAAACCTCAACAGTAAACGAATCAAGGTAGTCTTACCACTTCCAGTTGAACCTACTATGGCCTGGGTAGTACCTGGTTTGATTCGTAAATTAAAATTATTTATGACCTGTTCACGTTCAGGATAAGCAAAATTAACATCTTCAAACTTGATTTCACCTCTTACACTTTTCAGGTCTAATTCTTTGTCACCATCTTTAATTGTCAATTTTGTTCCAAGTAAATTCAAAACCCTTGTTGTAGAAACCATTGCTCTCTGATACAAATCAAAAGTTTCACCTAACCTTGTCAAAGGCCAAAGTAATCTTTGCATCATAAAAATCATAACACTGTATGATGCAACCTCCATACCACCATTAAGTGTAATAAGTCCACCATGAAGCAAAGTTGCTGTAAATCCAACCAAAATAGCCATTCTAATTAATGGAACAAAAGCAGCACTTAGTCGTATTGCATTTTGATTAGCCTCACGATATTTTTGTGAAGCAGCTCTTACTCTTTTAACTTCAAGCTCCTCACTTGTAAAACTTTTAATTGTACTAATTCCGCTTAAATTATTTGATAAAAGTGCATTCAAGAGACCTACTTCTTTTCGAACTTCTCCATAACGTGGACCTATACGTGATTGAAATCTAAAAGAACCCCAAATTATTACTGGAATTGGGAGAATCGAATAAATTGCTATAGCTGGTGAAATATAGAAGAAAATTGCGCTAATTATTACAACTGTAGTACCTACCTGTAATAATTCATTAGCACCTTTATCAAGAAATCTTTCTAATTGATTGATATCATCATTCAATATTGACATTAATTCACCTTTAGACTGTTCACTGAACCAAGCCATTTCCAACTCTTGAATGTGTGAATAAGCATCTAATCTCAGTTCATGTTGAACTGTTTGAGCTAGATTCCGCCATAAAACGCCATAAAAATATTCAAATAATGACTCGAAAACCCAAATAATTACGGTTAATATGGAAAGTACAATTAATTGGTCTTTGGGATCTGGATATCCATAACCTGCCAATACAGATTCTTCCTGTTTTACAACAACATCAACTGCTGCACCAATTAACAAGGGTGGAGCCAAATCAAATATTTTGTTCAATACCGAAAATAAGGTAGCTAACCACATAGTAGAACGGTGTTCTCTCATGTGTGAAAATAAGCGAGAAATTGGTGGTTGTTCACTCATAATTTTACCCTTGCATAATGTTTATCTGATACTTCAATTAATGGATGTACTTTATTTAGACTAGACCTAACAATATAGTCTATACCTTTATCCTTTATAGCGTCAATTTCCAAACGTTCCTGCTCTGTTATTTCAGTAGCCAATCTAGCCTTTGATTCATCCAGATAAGTGATTGGACTAGGTACATCTCCAAGAATCATAATCCTTTTAGTACTCTTTCCAAAATTAGGTGTAGCTGATAAAAGCGCTCTGGTATAGGGATGTTTCGGATTAGAAAATAGCTCATCGGTGTCTGCTTCTTCAACAACTTTACCTAAATACATGACTACTAGTCTATCACACATGTATTCTATGACCGATAAATCATGTGAAATGAATACATAAGTTAAATTGAATTTTACTTGTAAATCATTCAATAAATTAAGAATCTGAGCCTGGACAGAGACATCCAATGCAGAAGTCGGTTCATCCAAAACTAATACCTTTGGATCTAAGGCTAAAGCTCTTGCAATTACTATCCTCTGGCGCTGACCACCTGAAAATTCATGTGGATATCTATACAAATGTTCTTCACCGAGGCCAACATTTTCTAATAATTCAATAACTCTCTTCCTGAAGTTCTCAGTTTTTCCATGTATTACTAAAGGTTCTCCCACTATATCTTTAATTAACATTCTTGGATTCAAAGCACCCATAGGATCCTGAAAAACAACACCAATCTGACGACGGAATTGGCGTAATTCCTCATTTGTTAAATTTTCAAGAGTTTGTCCGCTATGCCCGGTAAGCTGATCTGATAAAAGTACTGAACCTGATGTTGGTTCAATCAACCTCAATAAGGCTCGCATCAATGTTGTTTTACCACAACCACTTTCTCCTACTATGCCAAATGTTTTACCATAGTTAATATCCAAATCAACACCATCTAAAGCTTTGACTAATGCAATATCAGTTCCCCAAACATTTTTTACTGGAAAATGCTTTCGTAAATTCTTAATCTGAATAATATGTTCTTTCATCATATAGAACCATATTCTCCTACATCTGATACTTTTAGTCTTTCTTTGCCACCTTTAGGTATCGCATTCAATAGTGCTTTAGTATATTCATGCTGAGGATTTGTAAATATATTATCAACTGTATTTTCCTCAACAATTTTCCCCTTGTACATAACTGCAACTCTCTCGCAAGTTTCAGCTACAACTCCTAAATCATGAGTAATCAAGAGTACGGACATATTCTCTTCTTTTTGAATATCTTTAATCAATTGTAGAATTTGAGCTTGGATAGTTACATCTAAAGCAGTAGTGGGCTCATCAGCAATTAGCATTTTTGCTTTCCCAGCTAAGGCCATCGCAATCATGACTCTCTGCTGCATTCCTCCGCTTAATTCATGAGGATATGAACTGGCAATCTGTCTAGGATTTGGAAGTTTAACCTTAGACAGTGATTCCATCACCATAATATCTAAAGCTGAATCTGGAATTTCTTGCTGTAAGTAATCTCGTAAAAACATTAATGCTATAATAAAGAGAAATGGCAATCCAAAACTAAATTGTCCAAGCATCGAGAAAAGAGAAATAAAAGAAATACATATTGCCAATACTGTAAATTCAATACCTGGTGAAAAACTAAACTTTTTACTAGTATAAACGGGTATACCTTTTTCAGAAGCTGTTTGATGTAATTCTTTATCCTGATGAAGAGTTAATACTTCCCCTATCTGTTCATTTATGCTCATTACTGGATTTAATGCAGATAGCGGATCTTGGAAAATGATACCCACTTCTCCACCCCTTATTTCTCTTAACCTTTTTTCGGAAGCATGCGTTATATCTTCTCCATTCAATAAGACTGTGCCAGCAACTACTTCACCCGTTTTTGGAAGTAATTGTAATGCCGAATAACAGGTTACTGACTTACCGCTGCCAGTTTCACCTACTAAACCAAAAATTTCGCCATCTTTAACCGACAAATTAACCCCATCTAAAGCTTTGACAACACCATCATAAGTATTGAAATTTGTCTTTAAATTTTTTATCTCTAACATCTAATTCCTCTGTTTAGGGTCAAGAATATCTCGAACACCATCCCCCAATAAGTAAAAGCCGAAAGCCCAAAGAGCTACAGCTAGTCCTGGGAAAAAGAAACCCCACCATTCTCCCTTAAGCATATCATCTTGACCAAATGACACTAATTTACCCCATTCTGCAATATCTGCCCCGCCTCCAAAACCAAGGAATCCTAATGCAGCCAAAGAAAGGACAATGCCCCCCATATCCATTGTTGCTATCACTATGATAGAAGTAATACAATTAGGAAGTACATGCTTAAAAATAATTCTAAAATCTGAAGCTCCAGAAGCCTTTGCAGCTTCAATATAAGGTAATTTCCTAATTCTTAATGCTTCAGCCCTAATAACTCGAGTAAAACCCGGCCACCCTACTATGATTAAAGCATACATCAACATTTCAATTGAATTGTCTCCTGTAACTGCAATAATGGCTAATGCTAATACTAATCCAGGTATTGCAATAAATACATCGGTTATCCGCATTATAACGTCATCTACTTTACCACCATAATAACCTGAAATTGCTCCAATTATGGCTGCAATAAAAGTCCCAGTTACAACTACCTTAACTGCAACATCCAAAGAAGTTCGACTTCCCCAAACAATTCCATAATAGATATCATATCCTCTATCAGTACTACCTAGAATATATCCATCTTTTTCACCAGCGTCTGCAGTACAGGAAAAATAACAAGGAGGTTGATGATCATAATTGAATTCAAAATGTTCTTCCATACTCATAACATCTCTCTGATTATCTGATGGAGGTGCTAAGAAAGGTGCAAAAAGGGCAATAGATAACAAAGAGACAACTAAGAACAATCCTAACATAGTCAACGGATTTCTCCTGATTTGATAAGCTGCTCTTTTTAATTCATCATACTTAGGGGCAAGACTTCCCCGTATTTCAGTCCAATTGTATAATACATATAGGGAATAAAAAACTAAAGAAAAAAGCAATAACGTCATAAAGAAACCAGTCAAAATTGACCAAATAATAAAAAGAGTTCCGACGAATAAACCTACTAACAATAAATCCTCTGGGTTTTGTATTAATCTAATTGAAACGGAATACAAGACCAATATGGATAACAAAATTATGATTAGTGAACTAAAAGCTACTGCAATACTAATATCCATAAACGTTATTAGAAGCAATAAAATTGAAAATGAGACAACTATTATTTCACCGAGGCTTAAATGACCACCCAACTCTACACGTGGATCTAAGAAAGCGTATAATATATCTACAATAAGATTTGCTATAATGTATAGAAATGCAGAGAATAAAGTATAAGCTAGAATAGCAGATACATCCAAACTACGCATTGCTGTAATTGCCCAAGCACCTAAGCCGGGCCAAGTGAAAATGGTCTCTGTCAAAACTGAACCATTAATTAAACCGGCAAACCCCATCCCTAACAATGTAACCGTTGGAATCATTGCATTAGGTGCACCGTGTCCAAAAGTAACCTGCATTTCAGACAAACCTTTGGATTTTGCAGTTCGAATATAATCCTGACCTAAAACATCCAGCATATTACCTCTCATTAGTCTAATAATGGTAGCCATTGAACCATATGCAAGAACTGTAGCTGGAAGAATCATATGTTTTAGTGCATCAATAAAATGAGGTAAAGAGCCTGCAGCAATTGCATCAATCAAAAGAAAATTTGTACCTATTTGAATAGGATCTGTGATTTCCCAAAGAATTGGATCATAACGTAAACTTAAGGGGAGTAAATCCATCTTGAAGGCCACAATATATTGTAGAAATAGAGCAAACCAAAATATAGGAATAGCTGAACCAAATAATGCAAATAGTCTAATACTATGATCATGCCATCTATTCTGACGAATAGATGAAAAAATACCAAGTGGTATTGCCGTAGCAACAGAGACTATAAAAGCCAAAATAGACAATTCTAAAGTCGCCGCAAATTTTTCGGGCATAGCTTCTGAAACCTCTTGATTGATTACCTTCGAATAACCCCATTCAAAAGTAATTATATTTCTTAAATATGTAATATATTGATACTGTATTGGCTCATCTAGATTGTGTTTGTCAATTAATTCAAGATACTGCTCAGGTGTAGTTTTTTCGGTAACATATGGTGCTAAAGGATCGCCCATACCGTATGAAAGATAAAATGTAATTAATGTGACACCCAGTAGAACTGGTATGGTCAGTGCCAAGCGTCTAACTACATAAATCCAAAGTTTCACTGTTCGTTAAGGAGTGTTTTACTTAAGGCAATACTCTGCCTAACTTTTACTCAAGGTATAGAAAAGAGTCCCATGCATCATATTGTGATACCAGCCATTTACCCAATCTCTCCAAATCTTATATCCTATTGATTGAGAAGACCAAATATATAGTGCCTTATCGTGCTCTAAATCGGCTAAATCAAAGTATAAATCTTCTCTTGTTGAGATGTCTGATTCTGATGCTGCACTCATTATTAAATTATCAATATCATCATATGCAAAGCCTAAGTAATGTGCAAAATGTCCTTCACTATGTAAGAAGGGATGTGCATAATTATGAGGATCTGCATAATCTGGAGCCCAACCCAAAAAGAAAAGAGGCAGTTCATTAGCTCTTAACTTATCTAAATATGTCGGCCATTCAAGTCCTTGTACCTCAACATTGAAATTTGGATTCATTTCCTCTAAAGCATTTTCTAAGAGCAATAATGCATTTAATCTTACATCATTTCCTAAATTATAATAAGCAGTTATAGTAAAGCCAGAGTCCCAGACACCGGCACTTTCAAAATGTTGTTGTGCCATAGCGGGGTTATAACTGTACTTAGGTCCATTAGCATCATAACCTAGTAATCCATCAGGTATAGGACCAGTAGGTTGCTTACCCCAACCATCTAAAATATCATCAATATAAGAATCATAATTAAAAGAATAACAGAATCCTTTCCGTATATCTTCATCCGTAAAGAAATCACTTGATGGGGCTGTATTTTCATAATTAGCAATATTATGATTAAAACCTATGAAACCCATACTTAATGAAGGTAAATTCGCTTCATATTGCATTCCATCGTATGTTAATACTTCTTCACGGTAATTAGGTTCAATATATACTGAATCTGCATTACCGGATCTTAATTCTAGAATACGTGCAGATTGGTCATTATTCTTCTTTAGTAAAATGGTTTCAATATAGCCAGATGTCGTTATACCAAAGGATTGTCTTTGATTATCGGTCCAACCTCTCCAATAAGCAGGATAATATTGCATTAAAACATACTGTTCAGGAACCCATTTACCTCCATAATCTTCATTCATCATATAAGGGCCAGTACCCATTACTTCTTTTTGAATACCAGGACATTCAACACCAGGTATAGGACTGCCGCAACCCTTGCTAGAAACCCAATCTTTTGACAGTATTGAAGCTCCATTATAGGCCATAATTGGTAAGAAACGTGGGGCTGATTGATTCAAAATAAATTGAACAGTATACTGATCTATCTGGACAATACTATCTGCAATACCATCACCGTCTTCATCGGTTTTATCTAATAATTCAGTGTACATCCAAGCTGGGCCTGCTGCAAGATCCATTACAATTAAACGATTCAAGGAGAATACTACATCAGAAGCATCCATTGAAGAACCATCATGGAAAGTTACTCCCTGTCTAATTTTGAAAGTATACGTAAGTCCATCGGGGGAGATACCTCCATTAGATACAGAAGGAACTTCTTCAGCTAATATTGGAATTAAGCTATCTGTCCTTTCACGATCATAAAACACTAAAGTTTCATAAGTATTAGCAAGAATCGAACCGCTAGCCGAATCATAAGCTTCTGCAGGATCCAAACTTACTGGATCTCCAATTGATACTGAGATATAAACTGTAGGATCTGGAGATGTCTGACTAGAAGTTTCATCAGATATAACTCTTATTGTACGATATACCACATCTGATTTTCCATCACTGTCTGTAACTGTCAATATTACCGGATAACTACCAACTGCGGTAGTAGCAGTTAGACCACCTGAAGAACCAAACTTGTGAATTACACTAGAACCGGTTGCAGTTGCAGTCTCTTCTCCAAATGTCCATGACCAATCAGTAATATCTGAAGGTGAAGGTGAATCATCTACCCAAGACCAAGAACCTGCACCACTAAATTCTACTTCTGAACCTGAAGCTATAACTGACGATCTAACCGAGATTATAGCATGTGGTGGAGAATCTGAGGATTGTGAGATTTCAGGATGTAAAATTGTAATATAAGTCAATTTTCTATCATTTGTACCAACTGCACCTTTATCGTCAGTAACTGAAAGTGAAACAATATAGTCTCCAGGATACAAGAATTTATGTATTTCTTGTTCATTAGTTCCAATATTCCCATCACCAAAATCCCATTTGTAGGATACAACAGTCCCATCTTCATCAGTTGATTCTGAACCATCAAACTGAATAGAAGTACCCAAGTCGACAACCTTAGATCCCGAAACTACATCCACAACTGCTACTGGATTTAAATTAGATCCTAAAGCTTCTTTAGTGCCTAGAATATCTAGACAACCCGTGAATAAGAGTAGGCCTACAATGGCCAGCGAGCTAAATTTACCAAATATTTTTTTCATTGTTTTACCGTTATTGTAAACTGAGAACCTGAAAACGAGCCTGAAGGAACTTGAACATTAACAACTTGTCCACTTGGCATTGTAACAGTCAATACTTGACCTGGAACTACACCTGGAGGTACTGTTATGGTCATTGCTGAAGGCTGACTTACCGGTGGTGGCGCTATGGGTGCTACAGCCATACCGGGCATTAATGGTGCAGCAACTGGTGCTGCAGCCATACCAGGCATTGGTGCAACCGGAGGTGCTGGAGCGATACCGGGCATTGGTGGTGGTGCAACGGGAGGTGCTGCTGCCATTCCCCAATCATCTTCCATTGAAGATGCTTGCTTTCCTTTTAGCTGATTATAGGAACCATAACCAACAAGTCCAATACCAACAACTATAAGACTTAAAAAAATATATTCATTGCTTGTTGACATTCTGCCATTAATAGCATCTGGACTGAGACCTGGAGGACTATTTTGATAGCCATCAGGAGTATGATGTCCTTCGGAGTCTTTAACAACTTCAAATGAAATAATTACACTACTACCAATTCCAAAATCACCCATTAAATTTGATTTGAAAATAAACTCAATATCATTCTCAGCTTTGCCAATTGACTCTAACCAAACTTTAGTATTGCCATTGTCATCTTCCATACGGGCAATATTATCCACAATTATTATCTCATCTCCAACCTGATAATCCTGGAATTTATCTATACCTGTTGATGAGTCTATTTGATCAACAAAAGTTTGTCCATCTATTGCCATAAATTTAGGAAATATCAAAGTTAAACCAAGAATTCCTATTAATACCAAAACGGCACCAACAGTCAGGAATAGATTCAAACGCACATGATTACACTCTTACGTATTGATTTAAGACTTATGCAATAATCTTCTTCCGATAATATACTGCTGAAGCTACGATAAGAACTATCAATAAAGTGTAAGATAATATTTCCAATATATTATCTGATGAAGATTCGGGAGACTCCCCGTAAGCATAGAATTCCGAATTAGCATATACCGAATGCATATTGTTTGAATCGACGGCTCTAACAAGTAAAATATGATCTCCGGTAAAATATAACTCTTCGGAATCCAAATTAATTACCCAGTCAATATAAATTGAAGAATTCGAACCTGGTGAATATTGGGCTTCCATCCATAACTTCCCATCTACACTATATTCTATTCTGTCTACTGAACCACTTCTTGACCAAGAATGACCAGTAATTGTATTAATATTACTTCCAGTCTGCCAGTCAGTTTCTGTATTAATTATGTACGTTTGTAAATCAGTATTAATGTTATCAGCATCAGTATTTAGTAATGATGATTTGACTGCTGCATATGCATCTACCATTCCCCAACCAAAATGACGATTCCAATAAGGATCTAAATCAGGATAAGTAGCCCATGGCCCTTCTTCAACACCCTCTCCATCTGCAGAGGTAAGACTCTCTTTTCTCTCAGAAGTAAGGCGGAGTATTTCTCTAATTGCCAAAGGATCTAAATCGGAATTAGCTTCTATCATTAATGCAATAACTCCTGAAACTGAAGGTGTAGCATATGAAGTTCCACTACCTCTACCACTGTAACCATTATCAGATGCATCCTGACCTGGAAGTCTGTTGTAACAACTACCACTAGCATAACATGCTTCGGCTTGAATAATATTTGTCCCTGGTGCAGAAACATCCGGTTTCATTTCATCATACGGATTATCATCATTATTATCTCGACGAGGACCTCGACTAGAATAGGAAGCTATACCATCATCAGAACGATCAATAGTATTTTTATCATCTGTAGCTCCAACAGTTATTGAAAGACTTGATGAACCCATACCGGAAAGGCCATCATTCCCGGAGCCATCATTTCCTGCAGCTACTGAAACTGTAATACCTGCTAATGTAGCTTCATCTAAGATCTGTGAAAACATATCTGAACCATCTGAACCTCCACTTTCATGGGAAGTAATCCCCCATGATAAAGAGATTATATCAATACCATAACTTTCATTCTCTGCACCTAGCCAAGCGGTGTCCTTGTTTTCAATTACCCAATTAAGACCATCCATAGCAGATTCATAAAATTCCTGTTCTAAAACATAATTCTCAAATGGCCCTGCACCAACTGCAGTTCCAATTCTCACATCTACTAAATTAGCATCTGGTGCCGAACCGGTAAAGTTAGAACTTTCACCACTTGGCAATATTCCATTACTAGTAGCCATACCGGCACACGCAGTCCCATGTTGATTTTGATCGTCTGGATTAAAAGAACCATCATCTTCCTGCAAAGAAGCCATACATAGTGGATCATCTGTACAAACGGCATCATAACCGGCAATAAATTTACCATCCAATCCCGGATGCTCATTATCAATACCAGTATCAACTACTGCAATATTCACTCCCTTTCCACTAACTCCCAATGACCAAGCCCCCTCGGGATAAACTGATGAATTACTAGCCTTAATTGCTGGTGTTTGAACATCTCCATAGAATACAACACTACCATACGGTTCTATCATTGTAACATTGGGTAGTGAACCAAGTTGAATATACAAACTAGAATTAACATATCCCAATAAGAATGCATTTACTGAGTTAATATTGTATCTTATTTCTAAACCAAGATTTGTTAATATTTCAATATCTTTTTCGGTAGGTTCAGAAACATAAGAAATACTGACCGGATATTGACCTTCAAGTGTTTCTAACCAATCTACTACACCGTTACGATTGATATCTCTCTCTGTAGTTTGCCACCAATTAGATTCCTCCCAGGCATACGTCTTAACCTCCGGAATTTCAGAAAGAAAAATATTAGGCTCATCTTTAGAACCAATACTTAACATTGGCATTGTTGAAAAAACTAAAAGAGCGACCATCAGGATTACATTAAATCTACGCATATACAACAATAGGATATAATCCGCATCATAAAAGTATTTAGGTAATTAAATTACCCCAAAACCACCGCCGCCCGGTGTTTTGATTATAATAGTCTCACCCTTTTCTACAACCCTTTCAACTTTGCTATCTAATTTGATTTCTTTACCATGAATTCTTATTAAATTTAAACCGCATTTACCAGATTCACCACCAAAGACACCATAAGGCGGTATACTTCGTCTTTCAGAAACTATCGATATTTTTCTAGATTCTAAGAAATGTAATGAGCGTACTACTCCATTTCCTCCTTTATGTTTTCCGTTTCCACCTGAATTCTTACGTATGCTAAATTCTTCAAGTCTTATTTCTTTGAATCGTTGCTCAAGTATCTCAGGATCTGTGGATCTAGTATTAGTCATATGCACTTGAACCGCTGAAGCGCCATGAGCCTCTTGTGTAGCTCCTGAACCTCCGGCTATTGTTTCATAATATTGCTTTCCAGAATTGTCTAAATTACTAAAAACAAAATTATTCATTGTACCTTGAGAAGCTGCTGCAATTCCTAAAGCTCCAAGTAATACATCAGTAACTCGTTGTGAGGTTTCAACATTTCCTCCAACAACTGCAGCTTTATCGTTAGGATTCAATAAAGAACCCTTGGGTATCTTAATTTCAATTAAGTCCAAACACCCTGAATTTAGAGGAATATCTCTATTAATTAGTAATCTGAAAACATATAGGACGGCAGCTTTAGTAACTGCAATAGGTGCATTAAGGTTATTATTCATTTGGGGACTAGTGCCTGCAAAGTCAACAATAGCTCGATAAGGATACAATGAATTAAAAGATTCTTTAATTAATAAATTTACACATATTTTAGATCCATCATCTAAATAATCTTCAAATTTCACCTCTTTGCGCTTTTTACCCTCTAAATAATTTTCCAAAGCATTACTCATTGCCTCAGCTGAATCATCACGAATATAACCCATATAGGAATGAACTGTTGAAATTCCATATTTCTTTATTACTTTTTCAATACCTTTAATCCCCTTATGGACTGAAGCTATCTGAGCATTTACATCACTTTTTCTCTCATCTAAATTTCTTGCAGGATAATCAGAGGAAGTAAGTAACTTTTCAAATTCTTTCTCTCTAAAAACCCCATTCTCAACTACTAAGAAATTATCAATAATTATTCCTTCTTCTTCAATCTTTGTTGAAAAAGGCGGAATTGAACCTGGTGTTATTCCACCAATATCTGCATGATGGCCTCTACTGGCTGCATAGAATATTGGTTTGCCTTTATCTGAAAAAACGGGAGCTATAACTGTTAAATCTGGAAGATGTGATCCGCCTTTATGAGGATTATTAATCAAATAAAAATCCCCTTTTTTCATATTATTTTGGTTTGAATATATAATAGATTTAACTGACTCACTCATCGCACCCAAATGCACCGGAACATGTGGCGCATTAGCAACTAAATTCCCCTCACCATCAAATAGAGCACATGAAAAATCTAACCTTTCTTTAATATTTACTGAATGTGCCATATTTCGAAGAGTATAACCCATCTGTTCAGCAGTACTCATAAATAAATTATTGAAAATTTCAAGAGAAATGGGGTCTCTCTTTTCAGAGATACGTCTTTCTACGAAATCCTCCAGCTCAATAACTAGGTGGCCAAAATTATTACATGTAAATGAAAATCCAGGTTCAATTAGGATTGACGAATATTCATCATAAATCATTGCAGGGCCCATTGATTTTTTATTAATAGGTATCAAATCTCGTGACAGGAAAGGTACATTCGAATATTTATCTTCAAAGAAGATTTTATCTTCGATTAAAGACTCAGGGGGATTCTCTAATTCCCGTTCTATTTTAATTTCCGGAATTCTAGTATTACCGCCATAAACTTCCACCTTTATATTTGCAATCTCAATCTTACCAGATGGTGCAAATCCAAATATTTTTTGATATTTCTCTGAAAAAGTTTTAGTTATACTTGGGATGTCTTGTAAAGAAATCGTTAAGGGACTGTCTGTGCCAATTATTCTTAAATTCAAAAAATAATCTGTCCTAATATTATCTGAATCTATACCTAAACTTTCTAATTCTAAAATATAATCTGATTTAATTCTTCCACACATTTCAGAAGCCTCAGCCAGTGAATCTTTATTCAGTTCACTTACAAAAGTTTGTATTCCATATCTAAATTGTTCTGCATTTGCAATGCCATAAGCTGACTGGAAACTTGATAATGGGTGAATTATTGTCTTTTTAATTCCAAGTAGTCTAGCTATTCCACAACTATGTTGTGGTGAGGCACCTCCAAAACAAATCAAACCGTATTCTCTTATGTCATAGCCTCTGGAAACGGATATTTCTTTAATTGCGCTACTCATTTTCTCATTAGCAATATCTATGAATCCTAAAGCTAATTCTTCTATTGAGAACGTGGAGGAAGTTGCTTTATTGACAATATCTTTTAATTTATGGAATTCTTCTTCGGCTAATTCGAGGTCTAGTTTTTGATCTTGATTAGGGCCAAAAACACAAGGGAAATATTCCGAATTTATTCGATTTAAAATGAGATTTGCATCAGTTAATGCTAATTTACCACCAAGGCCATAGCATACTGGTCCTGGATTAGATCCTCCAGATTTAGGCCCAACTTGTAATTTACTTCCATCAAACCAAAGTAATGACCCACCGCCTGCTGCAATTGTTTTTATATCTAAACTTGAAGATTGAAACTCTATTCCACCAGCTTGAACTTCGACCACTTTTTCAAATTCACCACTATATTTGGAAACATCGGTTGATGTTCCGCCCATATCAAAACCTATAATGTTACTAATTTTATTTAGATTACCAATCTTAGCTGCTCCAATTACTCCACCTGCAGGACCAGACATAATTGCGTCTTTTCCATTTAAAGAAAGTGAATCTGTTAATCCACCAGAACTCTGCATAAATTCTATTGGAATCGCCCCTAATTCTTTTTCAATGGACAAAACATATTTGTGAAGTATAGGATAAAGATAGGAATCAACTACAGTGGTTTGACCTCTCCCCACAATCTTGATTAATGGAATTACCTTGCTAGATACTGAAATATTGTCAAAACCCTGAGCTTTTGCTATTTCATAACATCTCTCTTCATGAATCGGATTTTTCCATGAATGCATTAACACAATTGCTACAGACTCTATATCTTCCTCTTTCAATTGTTTAAGATCTTGTAATAACTTTTTTTCATTTAAATCCCGAATTATAACTCCATTTGAATCTAAACGTTCATCAATTTCATAAACTGTTTCAAAAAGTTTTTCTGGTTTTTTAATTGACAAATCAAACAATCTAGGCCTTGACTGATTTCCTATTTCCAATAAATCTCTAAAACCTTTTGTAATAAGCAAAGCTGTTTTCGCTCCTTTACGCTCTAATAATGCATTAGTAGCTATAGTCGTCCCAATTCTTATTCTATCTATCTGATTCAATGGAATTTTTTGATTAGAATTTAATCTTAATAAACGTCTTATACCTTCTATAACTGAATCTTCATAAAGTAAAGATTCAGATAAAAGTTTTAACTTATGAAGCTTGTTGGAAGGATCTATTCCAATAACATCTGTAAAAGTTCCACCTCTATCTATTGCAAAAAACCATTTGCTCATACTTTCTTAGAACAATATGGGCACATAGACCACTTTTGATCAACGGCTTTGTTGCAATTTGAACACAACTTAATATCTCGTTTTTTGATATCGGGAGCTTCTGACCACAAATCAGGAGGTGGTGGTGGCGGTAAAGGTTCAGGCCAAGCAATAGCTATGCCTAAGCCAACTAATAGGCAAATAATAGAGATTATTTGGACTATTAGAGAATCAGTCAAATAAAAATTGATACCTGCCAGAATACCAGATAAGAAAAAAGTTAATCTTAACATTCTATTAATCTGAATACATAGCTTCTATCTCTTTAGCCCAATTCTCATTAATTTGTTTACGACGTATCTTAAGAGTTGGAGTGAGTTCACCTTCATCCACATTCAAATCTCTTGGAAGAATCGTGAATTTCTTGACCTGCTCAGGATTCATAAACTTCTGATTTAATTTCTGAACTTCTACGTCTAATTCAGCGTGTATCTCGGGATTATCGGTATAATCTGATAATTTTGACCCTAGCTCTTCTAATTTAGAAATTTGTTCATTCGGATCCTTAGGAACTTCTGTAGCTCCATCTAATCCATATTTATCTCTTAAAATAGCTCCAACATCAAGTGTGAAAATAGCGGTACAATAATTTTTATTATCTCCTACAAGCATACATTGTGAAACTAAAGGAATTGATTTCATAGTCTCTTCAATAACAAGAGGTGCTATGTTTTTCCCAGCAGAACTAACATATATCTCTTTTAAACGCCCAGTGACATAAACAAAACCATCTGAATCAACCCTACCTAAATCCCCTGATTTTAACCAATCACCATCCATTGTTTCAGCAGTGGCTTCTGTATTATTGTAATAGCCTTTCATGACATGGCGGCCTCTGAATTGAATTTCGCCATCACCTTTTTCATTTGGATTATCTATACGAATTTCTCCTGCAAAAGTTTTACCGACGGAACCAAACTTATTAGCACCTTTGTGACCAATTGTTGCTCCTGCGGATGTTTCGGTCATTCCATATCCTTCAAACAAAGGAATACCTAATTTATGGAATAATTCAAGAATATCGGGATTAATTGGTGCAGCTCCAGTAATAGCATACACACAATTTGACATACCAATCTTCTGCTTAGCCTTTTTCTTTATAATTCCACCTAATATAGGAATAGAAAGCCATTTGATTTTCCTACCCAGGCCAGCGACTAAATTGGAATAAACTTTTTCATAAATACGTGGTACACCAATAAATAAATGTGGTTGTACTTCTTTACAATAATCAATTACATGTAATGGATTATCCACTACATGCATATGCATTGCCTCTCTAATCCATGCATGATTGTCTACTAACTGCCCAAAAACATGGGCGCAAGGTAACCAAGAAACATACTTTTCTCCTTGATTATAACCTTGTATCTCAAGAACTTTGGTTATTTCATATTCAAAATTATCATAAGTCAATTCTACTCCTTTCGGATTTCCAGTCGTTCCGGAAGTATAAATTAGAGTTGCAGTATCTTCTTGATTAATGCCAGCAATACTATCAAGAATTTGAGAGTCTTCAATCCCTTTACCTTTGGATAAAAAATCAGACCATGAGATAGCCTTAGGATGATCTGGCATATTTACACCATCCATCACTACTATAACTTCTACTTTTTCAAGTTTAGGTAAAACGGCATGAAGTCGGTGTGAACACATCTTTGAAGTGTCTCCTCCATCCATGGGATTATGACCAACAAATACAACTTTTGAATCAGAATTACCAACGACCCACTCAACTTCATTTGACGAACACGTATGGTAAACTCCAACTCCCGCCCCATTACAAAAATTAGCTGCAGCATAAGCTAAATACCATTCTTTCCGATTATAGGAATATATGCTTAAGTTATCACCCTTCTGAAAACCAACTGCCATAAGTGCTTTCGATAGTGCCATTGTTTCATTATGAAACTCAGACCAAGTTGTGTGATTCCACTCACCAGATTTGTTCTTAGAAGATAATGCTGGACTGTTAGGATATTTTTCGACATTTTGAATCAAATAGTCAGATGTGGTCATTACGGACATAGGCTAGACAATACTGCCCAGATTATATAAGTTTAAGTTAGAGCCTTAAAAGTTTAGATTTGGCCATCAAAAATTCTTCTTTACTTAAAATTCCACTCTCATGCATCTCCGCTAATTGAACTAATTTAGACATCATTTCATCTTCATTATTATCTGCCACTCCAGTTATATTGGCCTGAACTTTTTCCATCTCATTTCGCTCTAATCTTCTCTCATTCGAAGTTGTATCACTTTCAATAATACGAGCCTCTCGAGCTGAACGTGAAGCTTGTTGAACATTCATTAAAAAGTTTAAATGGTCTTTTTTCTTAAGATCAGATTGGGCCGTTTGAAAATATTTCTTAGCTGTTGTTGTATCTAAATTATCTGAAACTGATTTATCAATTTGAGTATTCGCATGTTTTAATAATCTTTGGAGATAAGGCTCTAATGTATATTTGTAAACTCCATCTGCGCCACCTAAAAAGAGATAACCACCTCCACTTGCCATAACTCCTTTAGTTGTTTGTCTAGATTTAAAACCCCAAACTTTCCTGCCCTTTTTGTTAAATAATGTAACTTTAGAATCGGTTTCGCCAATAGAAATAAAATCTGCGGTTTGAGTCATATCTATCCAAACTGGCTGAACTGAAAAATTCTCTTCCCATAAGATGCGTGAACTCTTAACTCCAAACGTAAATGTATTGTCACTTGACAAATAACCTACGTAATCTCCATTCGAACTTATACATGTTTGAATAACCTCACCTGAAGTCTCTTTAGTCCATAATACCTCACCTTCAATGTTGTATAGATATACTCTTGAATAATTAGTACCTGCTACTATGAATTGACCATCCGAGGAAATATCCACACTATTTACCGAGAAATCTGAATTACTCAAATGCTTTTCCCATTTTATTTTGCCTTTACCATCATAAAGAATTAAACGACCTTCATCAGTACCAACGGCAATTAAGGTCCCACTTGAATTAATACTTGTAGATACTGCTTTACTCTGTAATTCTCTATGCCAACGAATTTTACCATCACGATTAACTAAATAGATTACTTTTTGGCCACTAGCTATTGACATCAAACCAGCACGTGTCGACACTGAGATATCTCGTACTCTTCGTATCTTACTATTATTCCAGACTGGCCGTCCACTCTCATTAAGAAAAGTTAACCCATTTTTATGACCTACACCTGCAAATTTACCATCCAAACTTATTGATAAAGCGGAAGGAGAGGCACCTCCTTGAAATGTCCAGATTGGAGTACTTTCACGCATTTGTAGAATAATACCTAACTATTGCTATGTTATAAGCGATTTGGTCAAGACTCTACAATATTAACACTGCAGCTGCAACTGTAGTAGTCCATAGTCCCTCGGGACTAACTGTAGCCGTTTGAATAACTGAACGGGTATTAACTATCCTGTCATCTATTTTCCAAAGCTCCCGCTTTTCATCCCAAGAAGCATCTGGATCAAACTTAAGACCGTAGGTCGTGGCCAGCATTTCAGCTGCTAAATCCTCAACATATTCTTCCATTTGTTCATCTATCATATTCACTCCATGATGCTCAGAAAGATAACCATAATCGTCTCTATTACGCGGTACTGCAACACCAACACCTGAACTTACTAATTCAGAGGGAGTATTACTTTCTGAACGTGCTAACACAATAGGAACAACCTGTCCATGTGAAAGAAGTTTAACTCCAGAGTCTCTATCAATAAAATCACATTTAGGAGGTAGAATACTGGAAACCGTAATTAAATTTAAAGAAGCAATACCTGCCTCTCTTAAAGCTAATTCAAACGATGCTAATTTTTCTCTATGCTGCCCTGCACCTTTTGTCAAAAATATTTTTTTAGGAACCCAACTGTTGATACTCACTATTTTCAACAAAATCACATCTATATAATACTACCATACTTACAAAGTAAGGTGATTGACGAACTGAGATACATATATAATTATATAGGAGTCTTCAAGTGAAATGATGTGCAAAAACAACTTACACGTCGTATGGCCGGCGAAATTGTAGTTTCTGAAAAACCAGGAGATACGTTAAGAAAGTGGAGAGAAATTTTCAATCTATCTCAGAAAGAGTTAGCCAATCTTTTGGAAGTTAAACCTTCTGTCGTTTGCGATTTTGAAAAGGGGAGACGTGCATCCCCAGGTATCGGAACTGTTAGAAAGTTTGTTGAAGCAATGGTTGATTATGATTCTTCACATGGAAGTAAAGTAGCCAATAGTATGGTAGGTAGAAGAACTAATGAAGCTATAGTAGATATCAAGGAGTTTACCAGCGGAATCACCATTAATAAAATGATAGACACTATAGAAGGTGATGTATTAGCTGGAAATAAAGAATTAACTGAAAGACCCATATATGGTTACACAATGGTTGATTCACTAAAAGCTATTACTACATTTAATGCGTTTGGTGAAATGTATGGTTGGTCTAATGAAAGGGCTGTGTTTTTTTCAGGCGTACATTACGGACGCTCACCAATGATTGCTGTGAGGGCACATCCAGTTAAGCCGAGAATGGTTGTTTATATTAGACCCAAAGCAGTTGATCTATTAGCACCTAAACTGGCAGACATGGAAAGAGTTGTTCTTGTTAAAACCGAACTTTCGGAAAAAGAAATTATTGGAAATTTGAGGTATTTAAAATAGGTGAAAAAATGAATGGAATAGTAAGCTATGGAGCATACATACCGGGATACAAAATTGAAACCGGAGAAATTGCTTCAGTATGGGGTGCAGATGGAAGTGCTTGGGCTAAAAACCTAAATGTATATTCTAAATCAGTACCAGGGCCAGATGAAGATGTGATAACTATCGCAGTAGAAGCTACACGTCAAGCAATGAAGCGTGCTAAACTTACAGGTGATGATATTGAAGCCATATACACAGGTTCAGAATCTCATCCTTATGCAGTAAAACCAACTTCTACGATTGTTGCCGAAGCCATTAGTGCCACACCTAATTTAACTGCTGCAGATTTCGAATTTGCTTGTAAGGCAGGTACTGCTGCCATTCAAACATGTTTAGGAATGGTTGGGTATAAGCAAATTAAAAATGGAATTGCCATTGGTGTAGACACATCACAGGGTGCACCAGGAGATGCTCTCGAATATAGTGCTTCAGCCGGAGGTGGGGCTCTAATAATCGGAAGAGAAAAGGTAATTGCTAATATTAATCATACGACTTCTTACACTACAGACACACCTGATTTTTGGAGAAGAGAGGGGCAAATGTATCCACGACATGGTGGCCGATTTACTGGCAAACCTGCATTTTTTAAACATGTACAGAACTGTGGAATGCTGATTATGGAAAAAGCAGGCACAAAGCCTGAAGACTATGATTACATAGTAACTCATCAGCCGAACGGTAAATTCCCAATAAGAGCAGCTAAATCATTAGGGTTTACGCAAGAACAATTTGAAACTGGATTATTAACTCCAAAAATAGGAAACACATATTCTGGTGCCATATTTTTGGGTCTTTCAGCAATATTAGATATAGCCAAACCCGGTGATCGGATACTTGCAATTGCATATGGTTCTGGAGCTGGAAGTGATGGTTTTGACATAACTGTAACAGATAATATTATTGACATGGATCGAACCGAAACGGTAAATAACATGATATCAAAAATGGAAATTATAAATTATTCAACATATGCTAAATTCCGAGGTAAATTAAACATGGGAACAACCAAATGAGAGACGTAAGTATAATTGGAATAGGAATAACCAAATTTGGAGAACTATGGGATAAGTCACTTCGCCAATTAGGTCTTGAAACTGGATTATCGGCAATTAATGATTCTGGAATTACAAGTAAGGATATTGATGCATTGTATATCGGAAATATGGCCGCAGGATCTACTTTACAACAGGAGCATATAAGTGCATTAATGGCAGACTATTGTGGTTTAACTAATAACCATGTACCTGCAACCAGAGTTGAAGCTGCATCAGCATCAGGAGGTCTAGCACTAAGACAAGCTTACATGGCTATTGCGGGAGGATTCATAGACATTGCAGTTGTTGGCGGAGCTGAAAAAATGACAGATGTAAGTGATTCTGAATCATCTTATACCGTTAGTATGGGTTCGGATGAACAATGGGAATCTAAGGCTGGAGCCACATTTGCATCACTACACGCAATCATTGCTCAAAGCCACATTAATGAATACGGAACTACAAGAGAAGAAATGTCTGCAGTTTCATCCAAAAATCACTATCATGCTTCAATGAACCCCATGGCCCAATTCCCATTCAAAGTGAGTTCTGAGGCTGTTTCAAACTCGGGAATCGTGTCAAGCCCGCTACGGATGCTCGATTGTGCACCAAATAGTGATGGAGCTGCTGCAGTCGTTCTTTGTGCCTCTGATAGAGCATCTAACTACACTAAAAAAGCAATCAAAATTATAGGTTCGGGACAAGCTTCAGACACCTTAAGTTTACATCACCGCAAATATTTGAATCGAATGCCTGCAATTGGAGTTGCAGCTCAAAGAGCATTCAAAAGTTGTGGTAAGAAACCAACCGATTTAGACGTAATCGAAATTCATGATAATTTTACTATATCTGAAATAATTGCATTAGAAGAAATTGGCATATTCAAGAGAGGAGAAGCAGGAGCTAAAATATTGGAAGGGGAAACTAAAATTGGAGGAAGGATACCCGTCAATACAAGTGGAGGCCTCAAAGCTAGAGGACATGCACCAGGAGCTACAGGAATTGCCCAAATAGTAGAAATTGTTCAACAACTTCGAGGAGAGGCTGGAGAAAGGCAAGTGAAAAATGCAAAAATCGGAATGGCAGAGAACCACGGAGGTACTGCTGCTACTGCAGTTGTACATATCTTGGAGGCTGAATAATGTCAGTACCTCGATTCTGGAGAGAATTAGACACAAGATATAATCTTATTGGATCATATTGTAAATTAACTAAGACATATCATTATCCTAGAAGAACTTTTGATCCGGATGCAGGACGTGAATCTATAGGGACAATGGAGGACTATCAATTCAAGGGAACTGGAGAGATAATCAATTGTACGGTAGTGCATCAAGCTCAAACTGGTTATGAAATATTTGGACCCTACTGCATGGCTATTATCAAACTAGATGAAGGGCCTAAGTTAACCTCACAAATTGTTGACTGTGAACCTAATACTATTAAACCAGGTATGAAAGTAAAGGCAGTATTTCGGAAATTAGGAGAAGATAGTGAAAGTGGAATATTACATTACGGAACCAAATTCATTCTAAGAGAAATACCTCAAGTTGAAGATGAGAATGAAAATCTGTCAAATATTGAATTGTAATTCTTTTAGAAACTTATATATCTATAGGCATTGATTCTAAATATCAAATGGCTAAAAAAAATGAGATGTTGCAAGACCCACGTGAGTGGGTTAAAGACTTAGAAATGGACTCGACAGAGGACATTGCAGTACCTAAAATGCTGATTGATCAAGTCATTGGGCAAAAGCATGGTGTTGAAATTATAAGAAAAGCAGCTGAACAAAGAAGACACGTCATGCTAATTGGTGATCCTGGAACTGGAAAATCTATGCTAGCGCGCTCAATTTCTGAGCTTTTACCTAAGGAGGAACTACAAGATGTTTTAGTTTACAACAATCCTGAAGATAATAATGAACCTAGAGTTCGTGTTGTCCCTGCTGGAAAAGGTAAGGAAATAGTTCAAGTACAAAAAGCCCAGGCAATGATTGAGAAAGAAAAGAAAGCCAAATCTCAGATGATGATTGTTGGCCTAATAATTATGTTTGGAGTTCTTTGGTTTATTGCTACAGGTTTTAACAATCCTATGATTGTATTCTACAGTTTAATTGCTGCCGCTTTTGTTTTCATGGCCATGAGATATACTAATCAACGTAGTGATAGTGCAAATGTACCAAAGGGATTGATACTACATGACAAGGATATGAATGCTCCTTTTATTGATGCAACTGGAACACATGCTGGGGCTCTTTTAGGAGATGTAAGACATGATCCTTTTCAATCTGGAGGACTTGAAACTCCGGCCCATGACCGTGTAGAAGCTGGTGCGATTCACAAAGCTCACAAAGGAGTATTGTATATTGATGAAATGAATTTATTGAGAATCGAATCTCAGCAATCATTATTAACGGCAATTCAAGAAGGTGAATTCTCAATATCTGGCCAATCTGAACGCTCTGCCGGAGCTATGACTAAGACCGAACCAGTACCGTGTGATTTTGTTTTAGTAGCTGCTGGAAATTTAGATGCAATTCAAGGTATGCATCCGGCTCTCAGAAGTAGAATCCGAGGTTATGGATATGAGATATTTATGAATTCTACAATTCCAGATACACAAGAAAATAGAGAAAAATTAGTTAGATTTATTGCTCAAGAAGTTTCAAAGGATGAAAGAATAGGACACTTTTCTAAAGAAGCAGTTGGTGAAATAATACATGAAGCTCAACGTAGAGCAGGAAGACAAAAACATCTAAGTTTAAGGTTGAGAGAACTGGGAGGTTTAGTCAGAGTCGCAGGAGATATCGCAAAAGAACTTGATGATGAAACTGTAACGGCTGCACACGTTATCAAAGCTAAAACTATTGCAAAACCACTTGAACAACAAATCGCAGATCGTTATGTAGAACGTCGTAAAGACTACAAAATGTATTCCATTAAAGGTTCTGAAGTTGGTATGGTAAATGGTTTAGCTGTGATGGGGGCAAATTCAGGTATGTCTGAAATGGCCGGAATTATGATGCCTATCGTGGCTGAAGTTACACCGGCACAATCTAGAAATGCAGGGAAAATTGTGGCAACTGGCAAATTGGGAGAAATCGCAAAAGAAGCAGTTGAAAATGTATCGGCATTAATAAAAAAATATACTGGAGAGAATATATCTAAATATGACATTCATATTCAATTTATAGGTGCATATGAAGGAGTAGAAGGTGATTCGGCATCAGTCTCCATTGCAACTGCAGTAATCTCTGCTCTAGAAAATGCTGAAGTAGATCAAACCATAGCATTAACGGGATCACTAAGTGTTAGAGGACAAGTTCTGCCAGTTGGTGGAGTTACTGCTAAAATTGAGGCTGCGGCTGAATCGGGAGTGACAAAAGTTATCATACCTTCTATGAATATGCAAGATGTTCTTATAGAATCAAAATACAAAGATATGATTACTATTATTCCCGTTTCTACATTAAAAGAGGTTTTGGACAATATACTTGTAGCTGGACCTAGAAAAGATGGACTTCTAACGAATTTAACTAAACTATTGCCTAAAAACAGTCAAACTAGAGAAGTAGCAAATCCAACTTAATATTTTCTAATTTCCCCAAACTTTTCTAATGAATCACTAAGTTTTGGTAAATCATCAGATATAGCAATTATTGAAGTACCAAGATGAGCAACAGTAGAGACTGCACCTATTGGAGTATTATCAAATATTTCAGATAAGTTTTTATTTATTAAACCGGATTTTTCAGTAAACAAACGACCTGCCTTTATTGCTGAACGTATTGTAATTTTATTAAATTGAATACCTAAAGCTGCAGAATTTATAATTTTTACCCATTCATTATCGGATATTATTGCTGAAGTATCCCTACCCAAACCAGAAATACAAACTATAAATTTTTCTTCTATAGGATAAAAGTCCGTCTTACCTCCATAACCGGGTTCATGACGAACAACGATACATGGGAAGGTATGATTCTTAAGTGATGTTGCAATTGCTATAACATCACCTAAACCGGTCTTAAATTCTATCTCAGCTTGATGAGCAGCTTTAACACACAAATCCAAATCTTTTTCTAATTCCAAACATGCTGCCAAAGCTGTAGCTCCCGATATTCCAAAACCTGAACCTAAAGGTAAATCATGCCTAATATATATTGTCAATCCCTTATTACTGAATCCAAGTAATTCTATTGCTCTTGAGGTAACTGGATCTTCCACCTCATTTCCTTCTCTAATTATTGTATTTTTATCAATATCTGATTGTTCTTTGACAACGGCACAATGTACTCCCTGTGGAAGAACAATACCCATGCCAATTGAACCCATAGCTAATGGATCTTTATTTGGCCAAATTGAGAATGTTAGACTAAGATGACCAGGTACAAAACTCATAGAATATCCTTGTAAAGTGTAATTGTCTTTTCTATAGTTTGAGACCAAGTTCTCTGCTGAGTTGCAAAATTATAAGCTGAATCTGCCATTTTTCCTAATAACTTTTCATTAGGTAATATTTTAGATATTGCATCAGCCATTTGACCAGGTCTTACTAGCAGTGCATGCCCCTGTGTTGCTTCTTTAACTGAAGGCAATAATGTGGCGATAACTGGTAATTTACAACCCATATATTCAAAAATTTTCAAGGGTGAAAAACCATAATCTATATTTGGATAAGGTGCCAAACCAATATCTGCTTCAGATAATAAACCGGGGACCTCATTTCTTTTCAGTCTTCCAATATGATGTAAATTATCTAGTTTTGGTAAATTATGCCCATAACCACCACCTGCTACAACTACATCTATAGATGAATTTAATTGTGCAATCTCTACCAATTCATCAGTGCCATGCCAAGGGCCCAAAGCCCCAACAAAAACTGCCATTTTATTTCTAATTCCTAATTTTTTTTTAATTCCCAAAGGTTTGCTTTTAAGATTAAAGAGATCATCTTCATATCCATTTTGTATGACTGCAAATTTCCCAGCCTTTGAATTCCATTCTGATATTTGATCTCTAAGAATTGAACTTACCGTAAAACCACCATCTGCTAATTCTATCTGTTGTCGGCATGAATGGATTGCCGATTTATTATAAGGCCATAATTTGGCAACCTTAGTTGCAGATAGTTCTGATCTCATCCAATTATCATCTACTTGAAGAATTGATTTAACTCCCATCTCAGAAGCTGCTTTTACTCCAGAACCTGCAAAAATATAACCTCTATCATGTACTATATCATAATCTCCTTTACTTATTTCAGATTTAACTTTTTGATAAGCATGCCTCGTAAATATTATTCTTTCAAAAGGTATTCCGGGATTAACTATTGTTACAAATTTCAAATTTGAATTGAAATTGGAAATATCTATTTTTTCCTTATCGTACCGACATAACAATGTAACTTCAAGGCCTTTTTTAGCAAGACCATTAGCAAGAGCTAACTGGTGCAAGGTCTGTCCTAAAGTGTCCGGAACCCTCACAGAGGGAGCTACCATGAGTACTTTCACAAATATTGTATGAATGAACAGGTTTTAGAACTGCCGCCATAGGGTGATGTGGCAAATATTGCAATAATTTGTGATAGAGAATTTTTCAACCCTTTTGATCAAAGAGTATACAAAGAGGTTGTCAGTATGAAGAATGCGGGCCATAATATCGAAATTTTAACACCCCATACATCGACGGAAATACGAGATTTAGAAGATGTTAAAATCAGATGCTTTTCTAAAGAAGGGCCACCTGGTATTGTGGCTTACCGATTAATCAAACAAGCACTGAAAGGAAATTATGATTTATTTTATTGTCATGAATTAGATCCATTAGTTTATAGCCTAGTTTTAAAAACAATTACAAGAAAACCCGTTATTTGGGACTGTCACGAATATTTAATTCCCATGAAAAGAGAATTACAAGGGAATTTAGCTGCAGTTCTAACCGAAATTATAATGAAAATCGCAGCTCCAAGAGTAGACCATATTGTAACTGTTGATAATTTATTGGGAAGGCAATTGGGTAAGTTTGGAAAAGTTACAGTCATTCCTAATTATCCAACAATAATTGATTTTCCTGAACTGATTAAAACTTCAAAGAATAAACCAAATTTGCTATATGTCGGAGGTCTCACTCGTAAAAGGGGAGCAATAATCATGTTAGAAGCTTTTAATATCGTGAAAA
>Ga0114993_10001258_pt1 | contig 29053 bp, 18 predicted proteins | sample ArcticOcean_MG_C_FD_87042 | JGI IMG/M metagenome (GOLD analysis project Ga0114993, IMG submission 87042) | Marine microbial communities from western Arctic Ocean - ArcticOcean_MG_CB2_150 | ecosystem: Environmental > Aquatic > Marine > Oceanic | place: Arctic Ocean: Canada Basin | collected...
GACTCCGACGAAGTCGCGTGGCCACCGAATCCTTCGGTCCGCTCAATTCGCTCGCACGCCAACCCGCGAATACAACCGTCGAGCCGCTTCACGCTGCGCATACGAATCGTCAAAATGGACATCTACGTTGTCGTACATGTGCCGACATCGCGAATTGTGGAAATACGGCATCGTGCCGATCGTTCTCAACGTGTTGATTACCGGCTTCGTGCTAGTGGTTCTGTTGGTCACTGTTGGCTTTGCCATCGACTGGTTGCACCCGATGTTCTCCGATGGCTGGGGCTGGGTCACGTTAGAGATTGTATGCGGGATCGCACTCGCCGCGCTGGCCGTACTGGGGGCATTCGGAAGTTGGCTGCTGCTGCAAGCCGTCTTGTGCGGGTTCTTCTACGGCAAGCTGGCAGCGCAGGTGGAGTTGAAACTCGGCATGCGTCCCGAGGAATTGCGAGAGGTCTCGCTGAAGGCACAAACCATCGATGCGGTTCGCGACATTTCATTACTGCTGAGTGTCAATGTCGGACTTTTGTTGTTTCACATCGTGCCGATTGTCGGTTCACTGGTTGCGACGTGCGGCAGTACGTATTTCAACCTGCTGATTCTGGGCGGCGATTTCGTCGCATTTCCGCTCGATCTGCGCGGCATGCGGAGGGCAGAGAAACGCGCATTCGTCAAGCGATTTCGCTACCACACGCTGGGGTTGGGAGCGGCCGTCATTTTGTTAATGCTGATTCCGGTCGTCGGCGCGGTCTTGCTGACGACCGCCGTTACCGGTTCGGTGTTGTTGCATCGCCGACAGCAGGCGCTAGCTGCGACTTAACAAGTCGCAGACGTTTGCGATGCATTGCATCGCAGCTGGATTCGCACCGCAACTACGACGACTCGACAAACCGTCGTGCCGAGTCGATCAGCATGGCTTTGACCCACTCCGTCTTCACGACGTCCAGGCCCACGCGCTGATCGGCGCTGCGAATGCGGTCGTGAATTTCCTCGATGGCATCAACCACTTCCTTACGCCCCGGTTCGCCCGGATAGCCGATGCCTTGCGCGAAATCGTTTGGGCCGACCGAGAAGTAATCGATACCGGGGACGCTCAAAATCTCGTCGAGATTCTGCTTCACGCCGCCGTCTTCCAGCAACGCAACGACAATCATGTTGGCGTTGCACTGCTGGTAGTATGCCTTTTTGTCTTTCAACTCGAAGTCGTAGTCGCAGCCGCGATTACCGCCGAATGAGCGTTCGCCCTGCGGACCGAACAGGCAGGCTTTGACAAGCTGTTCGGCATCGGCCCGCGTTGCGATGTGCGGCCCCATTATTCCTTGAATCCCCCGATCGAGATATTGCAGCACCGTGGATGACTGAATGTTGGGGACACGGGCAATTGGCGTCACGCCGACCGATTCCGCCGTGCGGCAATGATCTTCCAGATCGCTCAAACTGAACGGCCCATGCTCGCCATCGAGCCAGACGAAATCGAAATTGAAGGGAGCCAAAATTTCGATGACTTGCGGCGAGGGATACGTGAGGTTGTATCCGCTGGCGCGTCGCCCCTCGGCAATGGCGGCTTTGATACGATTGGGGTGTTTCATGGCGATTTGGCTTTCATTCCAAGGGGTGGGCGGTGCCTGTTTGTACGACACAAATCGCCGCAATTCAACCGCACATGCTGGGCGCAGCCTGTTGATGTGGTATTATAGCGAGGAGAGACCCATTGCTTACGATTGTTCGTGGCAGTGCCCGGTTCTTCCTTCAAATACAAATGACATCGCAGGAGTTGTTTCATGAGTCATCAGACGACACGTCGTGATTTCGTCAAGCAGTCGGCCGCGCTCGGCACCGCTTGGTGGGTCGGTTCGCAGTCGGCATTTGCCCTCAGCAAGTCCCCGTTGGAAAAGATTAACTTTGCGTGCATCGGTGTCGATGGCAAAGGATCGAGCGATTCGAACTCCGCCGGTGGAGCAGGCAACATCGTCGCTTTGTGCGATATCGACGACAACCGCATGGCCCGCAAAGCGGCCGCGTACAAAGATGCGAAGAAGTACAACGATTACCGCATCATGCTCGACGAGATGGGCGACAAGATCGACGCCGTCACCGTCAGCACGCCCGATCATAGCCACGCCGCAGCCAGCATGCTGGCCATGAAAAAGGGCAAGCATTGCTTCACGCAAAAGCCGCTCACGTGGTCGCTGTACGAAGCCCGCATGTTGCGAGAAACCGCTGCGAAGATGAAAGTCTGCACGCAGATGGGCAACCAGGGAACCGCCGAAAACCGTTTGCGAACAGATGTCGAAATCGTTCGCTCCGGCGCCATCGGCAAAGTGACTGAGATTCACGTTTGGACGAACCGTCCCGTGTGGCCGCAGGGAACCGGCCGGCCGGAAGGCTCCGATCCCGTGCCGAAGAATCTGCACTGGGACCTCTTCCTCGGCCCGGCAGCAGAACGACCGTATGTTGCGGGAGTCTATCACCCCTTCAAGTGGCGCGGCTGGATCGATTTCGGCACTGGCGCGCTGGGCGACATGGCTTGCCATACGATGAACATGCCGGTCATGGCCCTCGATCTATTCGAGCCGACCAGCGTCGTGGCCGATACGTCGGGAATCGTCGAGAACGAAACCTATCCGAAGTACTGCGTCATCACTTACCAATTCCCGGCACGCGGCAAGCTGCCGGCCTGCAAGATGATTTGGTACGACGGCGGAAAGCGTCCGCCGGCAAACCTCGGCTTGGGTGAAGTCAAACTGCCTAACACGGGTTCTGTGTTGGTCGGCGACAAGGGAACGCTCGTTTCGCATGGCGACTATGCCGGTCAGAAGACCGATTTGTTGCCCGGCAAGAAATTCGCCGACTTCGAGAACCCCGAGCAAACGCTGCCGCGGGCAACGGGTAGCGATGCCCACTTCCGTGAATTCGCACAGGCCATTCTCGCGAACGAGCCGACCAAGGCCTTGTCGAACTTCGACCATGCCGGTCGCCTGACCGAAACCGTTCTGCTCGGCAACCTCTCGTTGCGGGGCGGCGGCAAGTTGATCGAATGGGACGCGAAGAACCTCAAAGCGACGAACTTCAAAGACCAAGATAAGCTGGCCATCAAACGCGAGTACCGCGAAGGTTGGACGCTGTAAAGCAGTGACGGTTTTTCAGAATCGAAAAACGGCCGGAGGACGCTCATGTCTTCCGGCCGTTTTCTTGTGTCATCTGGTAACTCTTGTGGTTTCGCAGCCACGTAAACCGGGGGAACTGCGAAACCGCAAGCGGCGCGGTCATCGTCTCGTGAATTCGGAATCAGCGGTCACTCGCCGATCATCTCCAGAAATTCCGCTTCCGATATCACCGTGACGCCCAGCTTATTTGCCTTGTCGAGCTTGCTGCCGGCGTTCTCACCGGCGAGGACGAAATCAGTTTTCTTCGAAACGCTACTGGATGCCTTGCCACCGTGACGATGAATGGCCTCTTTGATTTCATCACGAGTGAACCGCAAAAGCGTGCCGGTGGCGACGACTGTTTTGCCTTGGAGCGGGCCACCGTCACTTGCGGGGCGGGCCGGTATTGGTTCGCCGAAGTTCAAACCCAGTTCACGCAGGTCGGCGACGATTTCCCGCCCCACCGGTGAAGAGAAGAATGTGCAGACCGAATGCGCGATCACGGCGCCGATTTCATCGACTTCCGCGAGCGATTCCTCCGATTGGCAAACGATTTCATCCAGCGTTCCAAACCGTTCGGTAAGAACCCGTGCATTCGTCGTTCCCACGTGGCGAATGTTGAGACCGGTCAACAGTCGCCACAACAATTGTTTCTTTGCACCTTCAATAGATGCGAGCAAATTATCGACCGACGTCTCACCGATCCGGTCGAGTTCAATGATTGCGTTGCGGTGTGTCTGCAAACGAAAAACGTCCGGTATGCTCGTTAACAGTCCCGCTTCGATCAACTGTTCGATGTGCTTGATTCCCAGCCCCTCAATATCCATCGCGCTCCGCGAGCCGAAATACCGCAAGGTCTCGCGCAACTGGGCCGGACACTGCGGATTGACACAGCGAATGTAAACGCCTCCTTCATCCTGCATCACTTCGCTGTCGCACTCCGGGCAGCGCGTGGGAAACAGGAACGGCTTCTCGCTGCCGTCGCGGCGGTGTTCTTCGACGCGAACCACATGCGGGATGATCTTTCCCGCCTTTTCGACAACCACCCAATCACCAACACATATGCCGAGCCGCTCAATTTCATCGCGGTTGTGCAGGCTGGAACGTGACACAGTCGTCCCGGCAATTTCGACAGGTTCCAAATTCGCAACCGGTGTCAGCGTCCCGGTCTTTCCAACCTGAATTTCGATGTCTTCGACGCGCGTGACAGCTTCGTATCTTTCCCATTTCCAGGCCATCACCCAACGTGGGCTCTTGCTCGTGTTGCCCACTTGCTGGCGGAGTGCCAGATCGTTCAGTTTGAGGACAATACCGTCGATCTCGAAATCGAGCGTATGCAGGTCGGCGATGAGGGTGTGGGCGTATTCCAACGCCGAAGGAAACGCGGGCAGCGCATGAACGCCCGGCGTGACCGGGATGCCCATCGCTTTGAGGGCGTCGATGAATTCGATGTGCGTGCGGTATTCGCCGCCTTCCAGGTAACCGGCGCCGTGGGCGAAGAAGCGAATCTGCCGCTCGGCACACAATTTGGGGTCGAGCAGTTTCAGTGCGCCGGCCGTCGCGTTGCGCGGATTGGCGAACGGTTGTTCGCCGCGTTCTTCCTGCGCTGCACGAATCGCGGCAAAATCGGAATTGGCGATAAAGGCTTCGCCGCGAACTTCCAGCACGGCGGGAATGTTCTCGCCCGTTAAATGCAACGGCACGCCGCGAATTGTGCGAACGTTGTGGGTGATGTCGTCGCCTTCGCGACCGTTGCCCCGCGTGACGCCCCGCGTGAGTACGCCGTCTTCGTAAACGATGGCAACCGCTGCCCCATCGATTTTGTATTCGACGGTGTACTCGCGCGGCTCATCGCCCAGCAACTTGGTCAGCCGTTGGTCGAACTCAGCCAACTCCTCTTCATCGAAAGCGTTATCAATCGACAGCATTGGCAGCCGATGCGGAACGGTTTGAAATCCCTCAATTGGTTCGCCGCCAACTTTATGCGTTGGACTGTCCGGCGAATCGAATTCCGGATGATCCAGTTCCAACTGCTCCAACTGTTTCAGTAGTTTGTCGAATTCGAGATCGCTGATCTCCGGTCGCGCTTCGACATAATACAGCCGGCTATGCCGCTCCAACTCGGCCCGTAAGTCGTCGATTTCCTGTTTGGCGCTGTTGCTGTTGGGGGCCATGCGTGCGGGGTTTCTGTGGTGGCTGATCGAGGAGAGATTTGATTTGACGCAAAGGCGCTAAGGTGCAGAGAATCACAAAGAAACTTGCTATGCGAAGACAACGAGTGAGAAGGATTATCGAACGAACCAAGCCTGAAGATACAAGGCGACGGCGATGACGATCGAGGCAACGACGCTGACAAATGTCGCGATCAACAGGACGGGCGGAAGCATGGCCCAGGCATCGCCAGCCAAAACACGATTGTCGCGATACATTATCCCGATTTCGATGCTAAACCAGAGGATCACCATCGCCGGACCGGAAAACAACGCGACCAACGGAATCCAACGGCGTGACTTACTGTCAGATTGTGATTTGGGGCGAGAAACCACAAGAAGAATGCAGGTGCCAACGACCAGCATGAAGCCAGCCATTCTTACGTTTGGCCACATGTCCGTTAATGCCAACATCTCTAGATTTCCGTTTGCCATGAGCAGCTTCCACGCCCGAGTTCATTACATCCATGTCGAAATGCTTGGGCGAAGCGGTCTTGTGGGTTCACTCCGCCGCCGAATCCATCGAACCTTTGCCCTCACCGCCGCTCTTCTTCTTAGGTCTGCGTTTTCGAGAGGCCGCCGGTTTTTTCTTGCCGACCGGGTCATCCCAACTTTTTAACTGCTGGCGAATCTCTTTGCGGTTCAGCAGGACGCGCGGCAAGCGGAATTCGGCTTCCGATTGGTATGCGGCGGTGCCGGCGTGTCGATCCTCTTTGCCGACGATCTGTTCGAGGCTGCGCATCCAGTCGGGAATGTCGAGGCCGGAGCCGACGGACGATTGCATGTAGGCGTCGATTTCTTCGCGGAGCAAAGCGAACGAACTGGACGGCGCTCGTCCCGCACGGGCATCTTGCATGGCGGGGGCAACCAACGCCAGCATGCGGTTGACCGCCAACGGTTTCACAAAGCGTTCGTGTAAACGATCGGAGACCGAAGGGAGCCGCATGCCGTGTTGTTTTTCCAATGCCTGCAACTGCAACAGATGCCGCTCGGCCTTGTTGCCGGTTCTTTCGGCGAACAGTTTTTCCCAGATGACCGCCGCTTCGGTCTTTTCCGGCCCGGCGAGTAATTCATGGGCGATGCCGACCGGTGCCATGTTCCAGGCGTCGCGTTCGTAGGCCGCTTCGACCCGCAGGAAATCGAGCAGGCAATAGAACATTTCGCCGTAGTCCGACTGGGTGGTCGTCGTCTTGTATTCCAGAAAACGCTCCAGTCCATCCATCAACGACTCGTAAATCAGCTCCAGACAGTCGATAACATAGTCGCGATCGACGGCTCCGCTTTCCAGATCCTCGGCAAGTCGAAACGGATGCAGCGGGTCCTGGATCTCAGCCAGTTCATCGAGAAAATGCTCGACGCCGTGATGAAGGATCGCCCGAATTTTCCCCGGTGGCAGCAACATGCGGGCGTGGAACAAATCGGCACCGTAATCGGCAATGAACTCCTTGACGTCGCGCCAGACGTCTTCCTCTTCGAGTTTCTCCACGCTCGACAGCCGCGTCGTTGAACTGTGCTTCAACCACAGCCCCAGATAGGGGTCGACGATTTCGCCGATGATTTCAATCATCTCATCGTCGGAGAAATCATCGGCATCATTCTTGCCGACCGATTCGATGACGCATTCAAGCGAGTTATGCAATGCCACGCGAAACAGCCGGTCGAACTCGGTGACGGCCGTCCCTTTGCCGGGTCGCGACGAGCGTTCCATCCGAAAGGCAGTCTTCAGCAACGCCCAGGTTTCACGCAGCAGTCCCACTTGCGGCAGCTGCGAAAGCAAGAACGTCAAGTTTGAAAGCAACAGGCGCGTCTCGCGGACCTCATCGGGTCGTCCGCCGTTCTCCAGCGGAACATACAACAGAGATCGGCCAGCCAATCCTTTTTGTAGCTGCGGAAACAACCGTCGCGCTTCGGCGGGGTCGCGACGCAACACGGCACGGAACATGGGAACCCACGGCAAATCGCCCGCTGATGACTTCGTGTTCTTCGTGTCGGATGCAGAATCCGGCAGACAACACAGCAGGCACCGCCATGCATTCTGACAACCGATCAACGTCGCGATCATCGCATGCAGCAGGTCGAATTTTTCCTGCAACTGCACGCCGTATTCGCCGTCGCCGTTGATTTGATCGGCAGAAAACGGAACATCGTACTGCCACACCGCAAGAATTTGCCGGCTGAGATTCACCTCCAGCCGTTCCGCCTGTTGCGCCCAAGAAGCAACGACCTCGATTTGCTCAACATCGAGTTTGAACGGTTTCGGTTTCTTTCCCGACTGTGTGACCGCCGGCGTCAGCAATGCCGAGGCGGCCATCTGCCACAAATGGGACAGCGTGTTTAAGAATTTCAGTCGCGGCTCGAATAGGCGGCTGATCGACGCGATCTCCGTATCGTCGGCATTAAAACCCTCGTCCATCGTTTCGCCCTGATGACCGTCATCAGCGCTGTCGCGATAGGTCACGTTGTCGTAAGCCGCATCGAACAATCGGTCTTCGTCATCATCGTCTTCGACTAGATCCGTCTCAAGACCCGATTCGGCTGCCTTGCCACTGGCCCGACCGGTTGCGATCGACAGATCGGGCACCGACCAGTATTCACCGGCGTTGGCTTCGAGAAAATCGAACATGCGCCGAATTGCCAACCAGATGTCGGCATCGTCCATCTTTTCGCCTTCCGGCGCGACAACCACTTTCATCCACCTGAGCAACATCGAGTAAAGCGAATGCGGCCCGTTTTCCATGCCGACAGTTTCCGCTTCGCTCAACCACTGAACCAACAACCCCATCGCCGCAACATGATCGCGACGATCGAGCAGCGCATTAACCACCAGTGCGTACGCCTTAACCGAACGAAAATTATCCACCTTGCCGCGCCAGAAGGTAATGTCTCCGGCGGCTTCGCCGGCGCCACGCCACTCGCTCAGTGAATGCGCCACCTGACAGGCCGACTCAAAACTCTCGTGACCGGATACGTGAGGCAATGCGGTAACCACCGTGCTGCCGTACTTATCCCACCGTTCGGCTACGGCCCGAAAACGATCGGTCAAAAAGTTGGCGAGATCGGCATCACCGACGGCGGCGGCTTCGCCCAATGCGGCAGAAAACAGGCCGAAGAGTCGTTCCATTAAATCCAACAGATCCTCGACTCTCTGATCGGGAATGCTGTCTTCGCGCGAATGGAAGAGTGGAAACAACTCTTGAAACGCGAGAATGTTCCAGGGATCGACAATCGCCCCGCACTCGATGCCCCGCTGAAGCAGATCTTCGATTTCGTTAATCCGCTGTGAAACGTTTTGCAGCTGTCCCCGCTCGATTTCGAGATGCGTCGCTGCAATTCGCCAATTGATCTCACACAGAAATCGCGTCGCTGCGGCGGGAATCAGTTCGGCCTGTTGTCGGCTTTCTTCGGGGAACCCCATGCGTGCATAGAGTTGTGCCAAGTGTTGATATTGAACTTGCCTCGCTCCGAATCCCGCCAGTCGCATGTTGAGTTGCTGTCGCACGTGGCCGAACGGCTGCTGAGTCAATTCGGCTTCACGCCGCAGACGCTTTCCGCGTTCACCGCCCACGTCGGCCAATAACCGCACGTAAAACGTGTCGCGTTGGCGCGCAATCCTGGGCAACAGCGACGTTAAGGTGACATCGGAATCATGTGCATTGGGCCCGTAACCGCTCACCGCCGACGCCATCAACATTGTGCCGCACAGCGCCGCTGCCGCGTCGTACAACAATTCCTCATGCGAGGCGTCATCACATTCTTCGATCCAATCGATCAGCAGGTCGAGAATGATTCGGCGGACGACGAACCGCCGATAGTAACCTTTGTTGTCGATAACGTGCGGGTCCCATTCGCCGAACATGTAGTTCGTTCGCTTGTTCATGGGATGCGAATGGTCGTGCGCCCGCACATCCATCGCCAATTCATCCATTCGCGACAGGTCGAAATGTGCTTCGAGCAGAATGTCGTCGGGTGTTTCCCGGAAGAATTGCAATGTGCGTTCCAGCAGCGCACGGTATTTTCCGCAGGCAACGCCCACTCCGCAAATATAAAGTGGGACAGGACGGAATCGTTCGCGCGAATACGGCTGCATTTTGCGGCCGTTTTCGAGCACCGGCAACGGCCGGTAGCCGAGAAAATCATTCAGATCATCGATTGCGCCGGCGACGATTCGCTCGCGATCGTCCCACGGTCCACCTTGCGACAGCACCGCTTCACTCACCCGTGCCACAAAAAACGGCTGACTCAGATCGTCTTCATCGAGATGGGGCAGTAAGTCGGCGTGGTGCTTCTTGTAGGCAGGCAGGCAACCATCGAAGATTAACCGCGTCACGCCTTCAGCCTGCTCGCAATCGGCAAATGCGGGCGACGCCTTCTGCAATTCCGTGAGCCGTCCCAACAACAGATCTCGCAGGCCATCCCAGCCGACATCAACGGCGAGACTCTCCCACCAGACACCGAACGCCCGCTGAACGCCGGCGTCGGGACTCCCGTTGGAGAAATTGAAATACCCCAATATCGTCGCCAATGCGTCGTTCGACGCTGCGGAGTCGGTAGGGGATGAGTCGCAGTTCGCTTCCATCGTGTTTGACTCGTACGGTTGTTGAAACTTTTCGTTCGGTTGGCCCCGCAGCGGGTGAACTTTTCAGAGCCAGTCAGCTGGTCCGGCAGCACGTCCGTTGCCCCGTTTCCAACCCCTCTATTGTGACGAACATGCGAGGCCGATCTCAATAGTACATTCGTCCGAATCTGTTTGATTTGGCTCGCCACATGAGTTTTTTTGCAACTGGTTTGACCTGGCGGTTCCAAAACGGCAACACTGTGTGACAATCACATTGTATCACAATAGCGGCTGCATGGGTCTTGCGAATGATTGCATTCACCGTGGCGATTAAAAACATCACCGCATACTCGATACCGGATGACTGGAGTTGGCATGATTGACGTCAAGAAAATCCTTGTCGCGACTGACTTTAGCGACTATGCGCGCACGGCATTAGAATACGCGGCTTCGTTTGCGTCGTCGTTTGGCTCTGAAATCTTGCTATGCCACGTCGTTCCCGGTCCCGACCTGCTGTCGCAGATTCCCCCGGGCGGAGAAGGCTACTTCCCCCCGAACTTCACCGAATCACAACAACAGGCGGCCCTCGAAGAAGGCAACCGCTGGTTGAGCGATGCCGGCGTTTCCGGTGGTCGAGTGCTGACACCGGCCGGCACGCCGTTCGTCGAGATCATTCGGCTTGCCCGGGAAGAAGACGTCGATCTTGTTGTCGTTGGCACGCATGGGCGAGGTGCCGTTGCGCATATGCTGCTCGGCTCGGTGGCGGAAAAAGTCGTCCGAAAAGCTCCCTGCCCCGTGCTGACGGTTCGTCAACAGGGTCACCAGTTCGTGATGCCTTAAGGTGGCCTATTTCCGCAGCGACTACTTGCAGGCCGTCGCTGCAAGCAGAAACACTTTGAAAGTCATTCTCACCGCACTAGACAGGCCCCAACGATGACCGAAACGAATTCGGAAGACACTGGCTCGCAGTCGGAAGCCCCCTATCCCGGCTCGAAGCAGATGCCGCAGTGGAATGTCGGCGAACTCATTGATGCGCCGAAATTCAAAATGAGCAACTGGTTCGCCATGTTGGGGCCGGGATTACTGATGGGGGGGGCGGCCATCGGCGGCGGGGAATGGTTGGTCGGGCCAATTGTTACCGCCAAATACGGCGGGGCAATGCTGTGGCTGGCCACGCTGAGCATTTTGGGCCAGGTGATTTACAACATCGAAGTCAGCCGCTACACGCTCTACACCGGCGAGCCGATTTTCACCGGAAAATTCCGCACGCTGATGGGGCCAACGTTCTGGGTCTTTATCTATCTGCTGCTCGATTTCGGCTCGGTATTTCCCTATCTGGCGTCGAACGCTGCCACACCGTTGGCAACAGTCATGCTGGGAGAAGTTCCCAACCCGTCCGCCGGGAAGACCGCAGAAATTCTCGGGATGACAATGTCGCACGAGACGCTGCTGCGGGTGCTGGCGTACGTGATCTTTCTCACGGCGATGATCCCACTCATCTTCGGTGGCAAAATCTACAACGTGCTGAAAGCGATCATGACGTTCAAGATCGTCTCCGTCTTCAGCGTGCTGATCGTCATCGCCCTCGGCTGGTCGACGCTCGATACATGGGGCGAGATCTTGAGCGGCTTCTTCAAAATCGGAAACGTGCCGATTCGCTCGGTTGAAGACCTCAACGGCAACGGCCAAATCGATCCAGACGAAGACTGGGACAACGACGGCGTACTCGATGTGATGGAACCGACGCTGGAACTCAAATTCGGCACAGTGTTTACCGGAGGAATCGCAACCGACATCGACCAGAACGGCGAACCCGATAAAATGGTCCCGCGGAAAGTCACTCCAAAACGCGAAGGCGATAAGGATGAGATTCTCTGGCCCGACCTCGACGACGACGGTGAGCCCGATGAAACTGTTACCGTCGATGTGGATGGCGATGGGCAAGCAGACGGAACTTGGAAACTCGAACTCGGCCCCCAAAACCAGATTCGCTTCAGGAGCAAGCTCCGTAAGAGGGACGAAAATGGAAAATTGACCGAGGAATTGACTGGAGAAGAAGAACTATTTCACTTCATCGACATCGACGGCGACGGCACACGCGACGGTGATCGCGTGAGCAACGTCTTCACGGCCGATGAGATGCCCGACATCGACTGGTCGTTGATCGCCTTCCTTTCCGCATTGGTCGCAATTTCGGGATCGGGCGGATTGTCGAATGCCCCGGTCAGCAACTACACCCGCGACCAGGGTTGGGGGATGGGGCATCATGTCGGGGCGATTCCCAGCGTCGTCGGCGGGCAGGACATTCAACTCTCGCACGAAGGGACCGTCTTCATTCCGGATGAGCAGTCGATGCCGCGCTGGAAACGTTGGTATCGCCACGTCATGCGAGACCAACTTGTGATCTGGATGCCGGCCTGTTTTCTGGGGTTGGCGTTGCCCAGTATGCTCTCGGTGCAGTTTCTGGCCCGTGGTACCGAAGCCGATAACTGGACCGCCGCCGCGATGACGGCCGGTGCCGTTCAGGATGCCGTCGGCGGCGCTTGGGGGAGCATCTTCTGGTTTCTGACTCTGTTCTGCGGCTTCCTGGTGTTGGCACCCAGTATGGCGACCTCAGCCGACGGCATCATCCGCCGCTGGGTCGATGTCTTCTGGACATCCAGTAAGACTCTGCGGAAAGTCGATCCGAAGAGCATCCGCTATGTTTACTTCGGCGTGCTGACGGTGTTCGCCATCTTCGGCATGACCATGCTGTCGCTGGAAAAACCGGCTGGACTGCTGAAGATTGCGACGATGTTCTTCAACTTCGCATTGGGCTTCTCCTGCCTGCATACGGTGTTCATCAACATGACGCTGCTGCCGAAGCAACTGCGGCCCAACTGGTTCGTGCGGCTTTCCCTCTCCTTCTCGGGCGTGTTTTTCCTGAGCGTCGCCACCGTGTCGGCTTTGTATCAGCTCGGAATGCTCCATTAGGCCGGCGACGGTGAGTCCGCCCCCTTAGCCCGCCGTGAAAACACGGCGGGCCGGGTTGGAATTTGTGCGCGGCGGCGGCGACGCTTGAACGCCAGTGTGGGAAGAACAGCCCCATGTAAGAGACTCCGCAGAAGGCCATCATTGGACTTCTGCGTCATTCACTTCCAGACAACCTCACAGTTGGGTAACGCTGCCTGCAATCCCTTCACACCCTCGGCTGTGACTTGCGTATTGGAGAGGTCCAATGACTTCAATTTGGAAAACCCTTTGAGGTGTTCCAACCCGGCGTCACCGACTTGGGTATTGGATAGGCCCAACTGTCCCAATTCGGTCATCCCCTTGAAATGCACCAGCCCTGCGTCACTGACTTCGGTGTTGTCGAGGAGCAAACGTCGTAACTTGGTCAACCCTTTGAGATGCACCAACCCTGCACTACTGACTTGGGTGTTGGACAGGACCAACTCTTCAAGGTGCGTCATGCCACTGTTGAGATGTTGCAGCCCATCATCACTGATTTCCGTATTGTTCAAACCCAAATATTCGAGATGTGTCAGACTACTAAAGTGCTTCAGCCCGTTGTCAGTAATGTTCGTACCTTGGAGGTCTACCATATCAACACGATCAAACTTGATTCCCCACCGATTCAACCATTGCGGGCCTGTTGTTTCCCTGTAGACTCTCCCGCTCACCCACTCGATTTCCTGAATCGCCCTGTGCCGTTGGTAGGCAGGCCGAACAACCAGCCAGCCCATCACGGCAAACATCACCACCACGACAAGAGCGATTTTCCAACGGGTGCGGGATGGTTTGGGATTGGTCACTGGTCAATACCTGTGGTGCGGTGAAACTCCCGTCATCGTATCGGCGAGTCGAAGTTTTGAGAATCCCTTCTGGGCATCAGGGTGTGTGTTGAATTGTCCAAAACAGCCCCATCTTATTTAAGCCTGAAGCGCAAGCGAAGGAGCTTGCTGGCATCTCCTTGGAACCATCCTTCGCTTGCGCTTCAGGCTTCTATGGGAAAACCATTGCCCCACGGAAGTTAAGTACCGCGCCCGGCACGGATTAATTTTCAGTCAACCCGACGGCCGATTACGCCGATCTTAACAGTTGTAGGAATTGAACTGCGCTCTCATTGTCGCGATTGAGAAACCCGGTTTTTTGAAACAACCGGGTTTCTGGCCGATGACAGCAACACATTTCCCACATGCAACTTAGATCGAAACAGACAACCGTGGTTGCCGTCGGGGGGCGTGCGAATGCAGGGCGATGCGAAACGTAATCAACCGGTCCAGGCAGACTCTGCTGGAGACACTTCCTGGACGGCGGCGATATTTCAATCGCCCCTCCTCTGGGGCGGGCTGTTAACGGCTGGCTTTTACCAGCTGATTCCGTTTCTGCCGGTCCAACGCGAACTGGCCGAGCGGTATTTCTGCAACCACCCATTGGAATATGCAACGGCGGCGTTGTTCTTTGTGGGGATTGCAACGCTGGGCCTCAAGGCCATCGGCGCGTTCAATCAGAGAGCGGCGCTCGGCCTGAATCTGCTGGACAAAACCTCGGCGAGCGAAACGGTCGATGCCATCGGGCGGACTGAGTCGCTCGAAAAAGATTTGGCGGGCCTTTCGCCTAAGCAGAACCGATCGATTCTCGCCATGCGGATTCGTGACGTCTGCCTGTATGTCCGCGGACGGCGTTCGGGTGCCGGACTGGAAGAACATCTGAAATATCTGGCCGAACTGGCCGCCGAAAAGTTGCATACAAGTTATGCGCTTGTTCGTAACATTACCTGGGCGGTGCCGATTATCGGTTTCCTGGGAACGGTCATCGGCATCACAATTGCTATTGCGAATGTCACGCCGGATCAACTCGACAGTTCACTGGGCGAAGTCACCAGCGGACTCGCCGTCGCATTTGACACGACGGCCCTCGCGCTCGCCTTGTCGCTGGTGCTGGTCTTCAGTTCGTATCTTGTCGAGCGCAGCGAACAGGCGATTCTGGCGGATGTTGAAGAGTTTGGCATCAAGCGAATCACGCCGCTGTTCCCCGTTGAAAGCGAGCCGGCTTCCCCGTTAATCGCAGCGGAGCAACAGGCCTCGCAGCATTTGATCGAAAAGACCGAAGCACTGATCAATTGGCAGGCCCAGGTGTGGGAGGAAGGTATCGATTCGCTACGGAATCGATGGACCGAGACTCTGGAAAAACAACAGGACAGTCTCGACGACGCGATTCAGCAGGGGCTCGCATCAACGCTCGACGAGCATCAACGCGAACTCGGCGACGTCCGTAGCGAATTTATCGAGGCATTCCAGGTCGTCTCGAAACAGCTGACCGACAATCACGCCGCGGCTAGTCACGCGCAGCAGCAGGTCCACCAGGAATTCCAGCAGCAGATGTCGGAATTGTGGCAGCACGTGCGAATCGACTTTGCCGCGCTGCGCGAAGAGCAGAACACGCGAATGGATGAATTGCTGAAGTCGCTTTCGCAGAACGTCGGTGGCTGGCAGACACAGCTTAAGGAAAGTACAGATGCCGGCACCGCGCAGCTTGGAGAATTACGTCATCAGGGCGAAATCCTGTTGAAGGTTGTCGCGCAGGAAGAACAGTTGGCGCGATTGCAATTGCGGTTGAATGAAAACCTCGAAGCCGTGCGAGTTGCCGACACATTCGAAGAAACGCTGCACAGTCTGACTGCCGCAGTCCACCTGTTGTCGGTGAAGACGAAGACGAAGCCGAAAGCCGCATGAGGCAGTCGACCCGCGATTCCGATCTCTGCCCAGATGTGACAACCCAGGACCCTAACTGATGACCCGCTCGAAGGGCCGAACATCCAACTCGGTGTCACTCTTCCCGTTCTTAGCGGTGTTGGTGTGCGCGATGGGTGCGCTGATTTTTCTGCTGCTGGTCACCACGCGGCGAATTCGGCATAACGCGGTGATGGACGCCTTCGTTGCTGCGGAAGTGGCTCCCGATATCCCGTTGGTCATTCCTGTCGATGTTCCGGTTCGCGAACCTGATGAGAAACCCGTCGCGCCGGTCGTCCCCGAGATGACGGCAGTGGCTGCGCCAATTCCAGAGCCTGTGCCGGAAGAACGTCCCGATCCCAACGCCACGTTACGTGAGCTGATTGCAGCACTTTCGCAGCGACGCGATGACGAACGTAAACGACTCGAAAAAGACAACCAATTGGTTACAGCGGCACGAAGCAAACTCAAAGACTCCGACATCCGGCTGGCTCAACTGTCGCGGACGTTTAAGAACAAAAAAGAAGAACTGCTGACCACCAGCGTTAACCGGCAGGTATTGCGGGCCCAGTTCACCAGCCTCGGCGAGCAGATTGACGAGGCAACCGTTCTCCTACGGCGCGAAAAGCAACAGAACGCAACCCGCAGCACGAAGTACTCGATCGTTCCGTTCGATGGCCAATCGGGAACCACGCGGCGACCGATTCTCATCGAATGCAGAAAAAACGGTCTGACGTTCATGCAGGAAGGTTTGACGCTCACCGCGGGAGACCTGGATGGTTTCACAATGCAGTACAATCCGCTGTTGGCCGGTGCGCGCGCCCTGGTGCAGCATTGGCAAGCGCAAAACAAACGCAACGCCCCGGACGAAATCGATGCCGAGCCTTATGTGTTGTTAATCGTCCGTCCCAGTGGAAGCGTTGCCTACTATGCCGCCCGCCGACTCCTCTCGAAGTTATCACAATCCACCGGCTATGAACTGGTGGCAGGCAATCGCGAACTGGATGTTCCACCGTCCGACCCGCAGGCAACGCAGTCCTGTCGCCGCGCGATCGAATCCGTGTTGGGGGAACGCAAGCGGGTCATCGATTCGGTTGCGCGAGCCGGTCGAGGAGGCGATGGCGTAATGCGTTTTCAACGGGGCAATGGTGGCTTTGAACCGGTGGAACCAGAGAAATCTATTTTCGACCGTACCGGAAAACCAGGCTTCGGAGCACGGGAAAAAGGTCCGTATGGAGGGTCGAATAGCCGATCAGGAACTGGCAACGGACGACCGGGATCGAACCGCCGTCCTACGGGAAGCGGGAACTCAACGAAAGCCGATCGGGCGGGCGGTACCAGTGGAAGGCGAAACGTTGGTGGCGGAACGGGGCGATTGTCGGGACAACCGGGATCGCGTTCAGAGGTTGGCGAGAACAGTCCGGGAGGCCGGCTACCGAACGGCAGGCCGGGCGAATCGGGGACGCGAACATCTCGTGGCAACGGCGGCGACGTTGGAACCGTCGGTGAGGGCGGACGCTCGAAAGGTCCAGCAGGTCAAGATGGTCAGTTGCCGGGCGAAAAAAACAGACCATCCTCGTTCGGCCCATCCGGAAAGGGTACCGGTCGAGACGGCTCGACGACAAGCACAGGCAGACCGAGTTCCAACGAAAACCGTGGCGATCCCGGCCGTGGAAATCCCGGCGACGGTCAATTCACCGGCAACAGTCGGAACGCGGGCAGCAACGGAAACCATGGCGGTGGCGGTGGCGAAAAATCCGGCAGCGGTCGAAATGGCGGTACCGGTCAAGACAACGGCAACGCCGGAAATCCTGGTGGCGGCACCGGTGGCGGTTCACCTGTCGGCGGAAAGCCCGGTGGACAGCCGGCGATTCCGTTTCGCACATTCGGCCGTGCCGCCGGCGCAAAGGGTGGGTCCGGCGGCTCCGGTGGAAGTCGAGGTTCCCGGCAGGGGTTCGGAATTGGTAGTAGCCGCAACGGCATTGGATTTGAACGCGAGACAACAATTCGCGTTTCATCCGATCGGATTCGCGTCGGCAGCCAGCCTGAGATTTCCATCAGTCGCTTCAAAACATTCGGCGAATTGACTGAACGGGTTCTCGACGATCTCGATCGCCACGCGCGCACCTGGGGTGCACCGCCGGCGAATTTCCATTGGGTGCCGGTCGTCAATTTTGTCGTCAGTCCCGGGGGCAATCTGTACTACGAACGTCTGCACGGCCCGCTGAGAAAACTGGGGATCAGTTCGACCTCAGAGTACCCGCTCGACGCACCCGTCTATCAAAAACCACCGGAGTGATTGCATGAGCCGTCGCACCGACCGCAACAGCGTCGGATTCGAATCCGATTCGTTTCTCGACATCATCGCCAACATTGTTGGCATCCTCATCATTCTGATTGTGATGGCCGGCGTGCGGGTGGGCAATGCGCCCATTTTGCCGCTGGTTGATATTTCAATACCAGCACCAATTGACGAACAGCCGGAGATTGTCGTCGTTGCGCAGTTACCGCCGGAAGTGCAACCAACGCCCCAAGAGCAACCGCTGCCAACCGTACCTGGCCCCGAATCTTCTCCACCGAAACCTCCGCCGCCAATTGAACCATCGCCCAAACTGGTGGCACTCGTCAGCCGGCTAAATGCCGAAGTCGTATCACTGAAGTCCGATTCCGATTCGTCCATGTTACTGCTGTCGCAACTACAGCAGGCCGAAGAGGAGACCGACCAGAAACTACGGGGCGTCGCTGGATCCTTGGCCACCGAAGCGGCCGCCCTCGATGCTGAGGAACAAGCAGTGGCGGGACTCGATGCCGAATTGGCAAGCCGCCGCGATCAGGTGCAGCGGCTACGATTTCAGTTGAAAAAGACGAAGGACTCGCAGCCGCCGGCAAAGCAAATTCGACATAAACTGACGCCGATTGGCAGCACAGTGGTCGGCAAGGAATTGCACTTTCACGTCTTCCGCAACCGTGTATCACATGTGCCGCTGGATGACTTGCTCGGCCGATTGCGGTCGCAGGTTCTCAGGCAAAAGGGCTGGTTGACGAAATTTAATACGCATCACGGATCGGTCGGCCCGGTGGCTGGCTTCACGATGAACTACGTTGTCGTCCGACAACGGCTCTCTGTGGTTGAGGAACTGCGACAGGGACGCGGGATGATGCGGATCGGCGTATCGGAATGGCAACTCATTCCATCACGCGACATTGCCTCGGAAACGGCGGAGGAGGCACTGCGGCCCAGTTCGGCATTTCACCGAGCACTGCTGGCCGCCGACAGAAACGCCACGCTGACCTTCTGGGTTTATCCCGACAGCTTCGACGTCTATCGGACGCTGCAGCAGGTTGCCCAGGAAGAGGCCTTCACAGTCGCCGCCCGCCCGTTGCCCTTCGGCATTCCAATTTCCGGTTCGCCCAACGGCTCGCGGTCATCCGGCCAGTAGCTGCGATGCAACGCATCGCTGACGGCATCATGTCAACGCGTTTCGATTGATGGGGGCCACTGGCGTGTCGCCAGTGTTTGCCGCTCTGCACTGGCGACGCGCCAGTGGCACCCAGAACCGACGTCAGCGACTCGTTGAGTCGCAGCTGGGGCTCCTCATCTCGTCACTGTTTTCGGCTTGCGGATTGTGGTTTTTCTGAAACCGCGTATCGTAGAAATTCCTGAACCGATATCCGCAATTCAAAATCGATCTCACACATCATGCCCGATACGCCTCCCCCGGCCGACGATACCCCCGAAGAACTCGTTCCCGATTCGGTGATTCCGCACCAGCATTTGCCGGCGCTGCGGTATCGCGACATGCCCGATGCGATTCCGTGGCGGATGATGCTGGGGCCGAGCATCATGCTGGCGGGTCTTTCGCTGGGTTCGGGTGAATTCATTCTCTGGCCATACATTACCTACCAGACCGGCTTCGTATTTTTTTGGGCCTGCATGTTGGGGGTGATCACGCAGTTTTTTCTCAACATGGAAATCGAGCGATGGACGCTGGTCACCGGCGAAAGCGCCATCACCGGCTTCTGCCGGCTTAGTCGGCATTGGGCGTGGGTGATGCTGTTGATGAATATCATTCCCTGGGCGTGGCCCGGTTGGGCAACCGGCGCGGGGACAATACTAAGTTGGCTGATGTTCGGCCTGAAAGAAGAGGTCACTGCGAACGGAGTTGAATATACCGCCCACTATGTCAACTACTTCGGCATTGCCGGGTTGCTGCTGGTGGGAATAGTGCTGACCGCCGGACCGGTGGTCTACAAAACCGTCGAACGAATTCAGACCGTGCTGGTCGGGTTCATTCTGATTGTGGTCGTCATCATTGCATTTATGGTCATTCGGCCCGATGCCGTGGCTGCGATGGCGGCCGGTACCGTCAACATTGGCGGCCTGCCCGATTTGAGCAAACCCGGCATCAACCTGATGATGCTGCTCGGCGCACTCGCATTCGCCGGCGCCGGCGGCACGACGAACCTTGGCCAAAGCAATTTCATTAAGGACAAAGGCTATGGCATGGGCAAGTTCATCGGCCGCATTACCAGCCCGCTGACCGGGCAAGAGGAAGCGACGGCCGACGTCGGCTATCACTTCAAACATACGCCCGAAAACATGCGCCGCTGGCGAGCGTGGTGGCGAGCGGCCAACATCGAACACTTCTTCAGTTTCTTCATAACGTGCGTCGTTTGTTTGTGCCTGATGTCGTTGATTACGTATTCGCTGTTGTACGACGCGAACGGCGAATTGAAATCAAACATGGATGAATACGGCAAGAGTCTCGGCTTTGTTTGGGGACAGGCGTCACAACTGGCCAGTTCGTATGGGCCAGCGGTTCGGATTGGATTCCTGCTGATGGGGGCCGCCGTCCTACTGACAACCGAGTTGGGAGTTCTCGACGCGGTCGCCCGCATTTCGACCGACATCGTCAAAGTGAATTATCTCAAAGACAACGAGAATTGGTCGTTGAGCAAATTGTATTTCTGCTTCCTCTGGGGCGAGATTCTGCTCGGCTGCGGCATCCTGCTCATTGGGTTCAGTCGACCGTTCACGCTGTTTGTTATCTCCGCAGCCATGAACGGTGCCGTGATGTTTATTTACTCGCTGATTCTGCTGTACATGAACAACAAGGTGCTCACCCGTAGCTTATCGATGCACCCCGTGCGATTTCTGGCCATCGTCTGGTCCTGCGCATTCTTCGGCTATTTCACCTTTCAAGCGCTGCGAATTTCCTTATGGCCGGCACTGTTCGGTGATGGCTAAATAGAAAGTCTATGCGATCGTGCGCGATTCGCGTCTCGCCAGTGAAGGTTCGTAGTGACCGCATTCATGCGGTTCGAACACTTCCACAGTGACCGCTTTCGTACTTGGGTGCCACTGGCGACACGCCAGTGGCACCCGTCGATAGCCAACTGACGAAATACTACGCCAGCACATCGTCCAGCGCCGCCAGGCTGACAACTTCATCCCGCCGCACCAACACCCTGCGGCGATTGGAACTGATGCCGTGCCGTTTGATTTCGACGACGTACAGTTCGCGAGTCGTCGTCGTATCGCGGAGGTCGTGGACGTCGGCTTCTTCCAACACGAAATAGCGATCGTCCTCCCCCACAAGCGTTCCCGCATAAACAAACGGGCTGCTGACATCGAGTACGACTTGCCGATTCATCAACTCGGCGATCAGTTCTCCGTCGCTCATCAACTCTCTTTCGGTGGATCTGCTGAATGGCTACTTGACGAAGCGATATCGCCCGTGATTGTCATCGGCAATCCCCTTCAACAACACTTGGCCGCCGTCGAATTCGAAGGCAATGGTGTGAATGATTGTGCCGTGCTTGTTGGCTTCTTTCGCCACTGTGCGGGCCGTCCGCGGAAACTCGCCATCGGATAGAAAGAAGATGACATCGGGCTTCATCTCGAGCGCCATTTCCAATGCGACGTCGGGGTATGTGCCGCCGTGTGCATTTTGCTTATTGATCCACCGCCGCGTCCGCCGCAGCGTGGATTGGGAAGCGGATACAAGTTGTATTCGCTTTCCGGGTACGTACATCGGCTCCGCACGATGATTGTAGAAGATGACGAAAAACTTCTGATGCGGCTGAAAGTCACCCAATGCGCGAATGAGTTCCGTGCGCGCTCGACTGAATCGGTAACCCTGCATGCTGCCGGAATAATCGACGACAAACACGAACGACATTCCCTCGGCGTTAACGCCGAAGAATCCCACTCTGCCGTCGCCGTGACCGCTCGAATTACCGTTTTCTCCGTTGATGCCTGCAACGAGACCCGCCGGCAACTCGTCTGACGGCTCGACAGAAGCCGCACTCGAAGCAGTCACCACGAACAGTCTCTCCGATGGACGGTCGGACTGTGCCGAATCGAGCGATTCGGTGGCAGCGATGTCGAGCGCCTGCTCGGCCCCATCTTCGCTTCCCATGGTGGTCTCGATAACCGCCACGCGATCCAGCGAAGGCCGCGGCAGCAGCCAGGCGGCCAACACCAGCAACAGCGATGCATGCAACAACAGCGAGCCGACAAGCCTAATCCATCTGAGTTGCCGGTTCTCCACTCCGTCGACCGTCACCTCGTCCTCGACACCCTGCGACGGAATAACCGCCGGGGTTTCGCCAATCCCGCGATCATCGAATCGGGAGATCGACGGCCATGTCGCGGTTGCTGACATAGTTTCCATGCCGGTCACGTCGTGCCTGTTAGCTGAACGGGACGTCATCGTTGGAGGCGAATCGACACGGCGCGTATCGTCAAGCGGCTGAAACGCCACACGACACCACCCCAAGTCAACAGTCTGCCACAGACTCCAGTGTCCACAATTGCAACAAGAATCTCAATAGAATTTTGGCATCAGCGCACTCTGCTCGCTCACTTCACCCAGTCCTGCAATGCCTTCACTTGTGGCATTGGGTTTTTCAGGATGGCCCCCAATGCCTGCACCACTGCCAGACAGCCGGGGAAAGTTGTTACGCAGGGAATGCCGTGGGAGACGGCCGATGCGCGGATGCGGCCTTCGTCGGTTCGGGCACCCTTGCCGCTGGGTGTGTTGAAAATGAATTGGATTTCGCCGTTGGCCAGATGATCGAGCAGGTTGGGGCGGCCTTCCTGAATTTTCTTGACCGTCTCCACCTCAACGCCTGCTTCTCGAAGTTCCCGCGCGGTGCCTGAGGTCGAGAGCAATCGAAATCCCCATTCTTGCAAACGACGAGCCGGTTCGATCATCGGTTGTTTGTATGGTCCGGCCATGCTGATAAAGACCGTTCCCTCGCGCGGCAAATCGTTGCCGGCTGCGATTTGACTTTTGGCAAATGCCACCGGAAACTCTTCGTCGATGCCCATCACTTCACCGGTCGAACGCATTTCCGGGCCGAGGATGATATCGACACCGGAAAATCGCGAGAACGGAAACACGCTCTCTTTCACCGAGGTATACGTCGGCCAGACTTCTTCGGTGTAACCCTGCTCCTTCAGTGAAACGCCCACCATCACCTTGGCCGCCATCTTTGCCAAAGATCGATTGGTTGCCTTGGAAACGAACGGCGACGTTCGACTCGCCCTCGGATTCACCTCGAGAATGTAGACGGTGTGTGAAGGCTGAGAGTCGGACGAACTGCCGTCGCTCTCGTCTCTTGTCTCTTGTCTCTCGTCTTGTTTTACCGCGAATTGAATATTCATCAAACCGCCCACTTGCAGTTCTGTCGCCAGCGCATAGGTGGCCTGTTTGATTTCGTCAATGACCTCGGAGGGAAGTGAATGGGGTGGCAGGGCGCATGCCGAGTCGCCCGAGTGCACGCCGGCTTCTTCGATGTGCTCCATCACTCCGCCGACGAGCGTCGTTTCGCCATCGGAAATTGCATCGACGTCCACTTCGATGGCGTCTTCCAGAAACTTGTCGATCAATACCGGATGATCGGGCGAGACATCGACCGCCTCGTTCATGTATTTGACGAGTGATTGTTCGTCGTAGCAAATCTCCATTGCCCGCCCACCCAGTACGTAGCTGGGCCGCACCAGCACCGGGTAACCCACACGATCGGCGATCAGTCGCGCTCCCTCGGAATTGGTTGCCAAGCCGTTGTTCGGCTGCCGCAGATTCAGTTTTTTCAGAATCGCTTGAAATCGCTTGCGGTCCTCGGCCGCGTCGATCATGTCGGGGCTGGTGCCGATTATCGGGACACCGGCCGCTTCCAGTCCGCGTGCCAGATTCAACGGTGTTTGTCCGCCAAACTGCACAATCACGCCGTCCGGTTCCAACCGGTCGCAGATATTGAGAACGTCTTCGGTTGTCAGCGGCTCGAAGAACAGCAGGTCCGATGTGTCGTAATCGGTCGAGACGGTTTCCGGGTTCGAGTTGACCATCACGCTTTCGATGCCCAATTCCCGCAACGCAAACGATGCCTGACAGCAACAGTAGTCGAACTCAATCCCCTGCCCAATTCGGTTCGGTCCCCCGCCGAGAATCATCACACGCTGAAAGTCGCGGACATCGACCGATTGTTCGTCCTCACTCGATTTGTGAGTTTTGGCGCGCGGCTCTTTCTTAGGCGGCGATTCGTCTTCCGACTCATAAGTCGAATAGTAATACGGCGTGTACGCCTCGAATTCTGCCGCGCACGTGTCAACCTGCTTGAAGGTGGCGACGACTCCCATTTCCTTGCGAAAGCGGCGGACTTCCATCTCCGATGTGTTCCACCAGCCGGCCAGTTGCCGATCGGAAAACCCGTTCCGTTTCGCCCGCCGCAACAGCGATTCCTCGACGTCGGTCATTCGCTTCGCGCTGCACAGTTCGTCTTCGATTTCCACCAACTGCCGGATGTTGTCGAGAAACCACGGGTCGATGTCGCTCAATTCGTGGATGTCTGCGACCGACAACCCCGCCTTCAGCGCAAACCGCACATGAAAGATTCGGTCTTCGTTGGGTATTGAAAGTTTGCGGCGGATTTCATCGAGCGACGGCTGCTTCGGCCTACCCCACAGATCCTTCTTGCCGCCACCCAAACCGAAGTGTCCAATCTCAAGTCCGCGCAGCGCCTTCTGCAACGATTCTTTGAACGTGCGCCCGATGGCCATCGTCTCGCCGACCGATTTCATCTGTACTGTCAGCACGGGATCGGCATCGGGAAACTTTTCAAACGTCCAACGCGGAATTTTGGTGACCACGTAATCGATGGTCGGCTCGAAACAGGCCATCGTCTCGCGGGTGATGTCGTTGGGGATTTCATCCAGTCGATATCCCACCGCAAGTTTGGCAGCGATTTTTGCAATTGGAAACCCGGTCGCTTTCGACGCCAGCGCGCTGGAACGGCTGACGCGGGGGTTCATTTCGATGATCACCATACGGCCGGTATCGGGATCGATGCCAAACTGCACGTTCGACCCGCCGGTTTCGACGCCGATTTCTCGAATGCAGGCGATCGTCGCGTCGCGCATCCGCTGGTATTCTTTGTCGGTCAATGTTTGTGCCGGCGCAACGGTGATGGAATCGCCCGTGTGAACGCCCATGGCATCGAAATTCTCGATCGCGCAGATGATGACGACGTTGTCGGCTACGTCGCGCATCACCTCCATTTCGTACTCTTTCCATCCGAGTACCGATTCTTCCAACAGCACTTCGTTCACCGGCGAGAGCGCCAGCCCGTGGCCTACTTTCTCCTCAAACTCTTCGCGGTTGTAGGCAATGCCACCGCCAGTGCCGCCCAGCGTATAGCTTGCTCGAATGATAGTTGGCAGCCCGATTTCCCGCTGAGCGTCTCGCGCCTCCTGCATGTTTCGTACAGCGCGGCTGCGAGGAACATCCAGGCCAATCGAAATCATCGCCTGCTTGAACGATTCGCGGCCTTCCGCCTTGGCAATCACATCTTCACGCGCGCCGATCATCTCGACGCCCAACTGATCGAGGATTCCCCGCCGGGCCAAATCCATCGCCGTGTTCAAACCGGTCTGCCCGCCCAATGTTGGCAGCAGTGCGTCGGGTCTTTCCTTTTCGATGATTTTCTGCACGTATTGCCAGGTGATCGGCTCAATGTATGTGCGGTCGGCCGTGTCGGGGTCTGTCATGATGGTGGCTGGGTTGGAATTCACCAGCACCACCTCGTACCCCTCTTCTCGCAATGCCTTGCACGCCTGCGTTCCCGAATAGTCGAATTCGCACGCCTGGCCGATCACAATCGGACCGGAACCAATAATCAGTATTTTGTGGATGTCGTCGCGGCGGGGCATGGGCGGGTTCGATTCGAGACTATTTTCTTGTGATTCCTCGGTTGACGGGTGCCACTGGCGACACGCCAGTGGCACACATCCTGTCAATCCAAACATAACGCGTTGCTACTGGACAACGCGACTTTCTGGCATCAGGCAATCGGAAGCGCAACCGAGTCGCGGCGGTGTGCCTGCCGTGCAGACAACACCGCATTTTCCTCAATGCGCGCAAATCTCCACCACCCTATCATTCTGCCCGCGTTTATCAAGATTCCCGCCGCCGAATCCCGGAGCAATTCCGTTGTTTGGCTACCCTGGCATCGAACTGACATCCGCGAACCGGGCGAACAAGACGGGGCGACCAATTCCCCTGTTGTTCAGTTTTCCGTGTTTTACTACAATCCCCCGCCTTTTCCTAACCCCCCACGTCGGCTGGATTTCGAGCGTGACGAACCAATGAATCGTAGCCGTCTCGCCTGCTTCAAACACATGGCCTTGGCGTTGCTTGCGCTGGTTTTGATCCTGTGCGCGGCCGAAGTCGGTTTGCGTGTTTACGTATCCAACCGCGCAGGGCAACTGCCGGCCGACGCCCCCGGGGATTCGCTCATTGTCCGGTCCTGGTTAACGCATCACGGCTTGAAGCCGCTGGCTTCGGCAGCGTGCCGCAACCCCGATACGGGTGAAACTGTCGTCGTCTCGACCAACAGTTACGCGTTGCGCGGTCCCGAACCGGTTGTCCCCAAACCACTTGGTGTGTTTCGGGTGCTGTGTTTGGGGGACGAAACGACACTCGGTGCCGACGTCGAGCTTTCGCAAACCTTCTGCCATCGGCTCGAAGAATTACTTCAGCCCCACTGCCGCCTCAAACTCGAAGTGATCAATGCCGGCGTTCCGGGCTACTGCCCGTTGTTGTCCTACCTGCACGTCAGGCATTCGCTGTTGGCATTGCAGCCCGATCTGATCGTTCTCAATTTCGACATGGGCGATATCTGGGACGACTACCGTTATCGGCGGCACACCAATATGAACCCGTCGGGTGAACCGCTGGCCTGTCCTAATCCCGCGTTGATCAAGACAGCGGCCTCACGGCAGCCGAGCGTGGCCGATCAGTTTCTCGTCGTTCGCTGGGGCCAATCGCAATTGGCCGGACTTCCCATCACCGAAAAACGCGCCGAAGACCGGCAGCGCATCGATTCAGCTCTTGCGCGTTATGCCTGGATCGCCGACAATCCCCCCGACTGGTCGATCCACACGAAGCAAGCACTCGCTCCCATCGATCGCCTCAACCAACTGACGGCCCGCAATTTCACGCGGCTGGCGGTTGCCGTCTATCCCGCCCCTTGGCAAGTGGCAGCAAACGCGACCAACGGCGGCAACGTACGACAGGCCGCCGGAATTGAAAACGAGGCCGTCTTCCGCAGCCGCGCACCGTTCGATCAACTGCAACAATACGCCCAGGAACATGGCATCGCATTCCACGATGCCTCACCCGTGTTCCAGACGGCCCAGCAGCCGGAACAGTCATTTCTAACCAACGCCGCCCGTTTTTCACCAACCGGACATAACATCTACGCCCGCGAGCTGGCCCGCTTCATCTACCGAACGGTCCCCGATATCTGGAACACCAGCGAGTCGTCTCCCACGCAAACCGAACCGACACGAAACGCGAGATCAGCCAGGAGATGAAGCAAGACAATCCCGTAATCGCTCTTCTTGATTCAGTCGTTTTCGATATGATGAAGACTCAAAGCCCACGGGCTACGTCCCGTGGGATCGGGACTTTTCGCGATTTGGGTTGAGCCGTTTTTCCCGTTTGAGAATCAAACAGACCGCCATGAGCTCCTACGAATCCGCCTGCTACTACTTCGACCGGGCCGCCCGTTTGCTGGACCTGTCGGACAACATGCGGAAGCTGCTCCTCACTCCGGAGCGCGAGTTGAAGGTGCAGGTGGCGACCGACCTCGACAACGGACAGATCGCCACGCTCGTCGGCTTTCGCGTGCAGCACAACAGTGCTCGCGGACCGATGAAGGGAGGACTGCGTTATCATCACGAGGTCGATGCCGAGGAAGTGCTGTCGCTGGCAACTTTGATGACATGGAAGACCGCCATCGTCAACATCCCCTACGGCGGAGCCAAAGGAGGCATCGCCCTCGACACACGGAGTCTCAGCCAGGGCGAACTCGAACGCATCACCCGAAAATTCGTCGATGAAATCCAAGACATCATCGGCCCCGACAAGGACATTCCAGCTCCCGACATGGGAACCAACGCCGAAGTGATGGCGTGGATTATGAAACAATACGAGAAATATCACGGTTTTAATCCCGCGTGTGTCACCGGCAAGCCGCTCGAACTGCACGGTTCCGAGGGCCGCGAAGAGGCCACCGGCCGCGGAGTCGTCACTCTGACCGTCGATTTTCTCAAACGCCTGCATACTGACGTGCGCGATTCTACCATCGCGATTCAAGGCTTCGGAAACGTCGGCAGCCACGCGGCGAATCGACTGTTTGAACTCGGCGCGAAAATCGTCGCCGTCACCGATGCCCACGGTGGCGTCGGTAATGAGGACGGTCTCAATATTCCCGAACTGATGAACTATTGCAGCGACAATGGCAGTGTCAAAGGCTTCCCGGGGACTCTTCCCATCAGCAACGAAGAACTACTGACGGCGGAAGTCGATGTCCTCATGCCGGCCGCGTTGGGTAACGTACTCACCGCCGAAAACGCCAATCACGTTCGAGCGAAGTACATTGTCGAAGCCGCAAACAATCCCACCGAACCCAGGGCCGACGAAATCTTCAACGAACGGGGAATCATCGTCCTGCCCGACGTGCTGGCCAACGCCGGTGGAGTGACCGTCAGCTACTTCGAATGGGTGCAGAACCGCCAGCACTTCAAGTGGGAACTCGAGCGTGTGCGAAAAGAACTCGACCGCATTCTGCTCGACAGCATCGAAAAGGTATGGCAAATCGCAACCACCAAAAAAGTCTCGCTCCGCGTGGCCTGCTACCTGCTCGGGATCGGCCGGGTCGGCCGCGCGACAGTTCTCGGAGGAGTTTGAACTGCAAGGATGGACGATAGAGAATGAGCAACATGTTCGCCACCTGAAGTAAGCCCGCATTCCCCAGATGACTTCCTTAGCTTTGGCACAAGATTTGCGCAGTGCCCCTGCAAAACAAGGGTATTCTGCCAATTCATGCCATGCGAACCAGGGAACCCGATGGGTGATGCTA
>Ga0114993_10001271_pt1 | contig 28956 bp, 32 predicted proteins | sample ArcticOcean_MG_C_FD_87042 | JGI IMG/M metagenome (GOLD analysis project Ga0114993, IMG submission 87042) | Marine microbial communities from western Arctic Ocean - ArcticOcean_MG_CB2_150 | ecosystem: Environmental > Aquatic > Marine > Oceanic | place: Arctic Ocean: Canada Basin | collected...
AATACATTTTTAGATACTGCCAAATAAAATTAAACGTCATTACTTGGGCAAGTATTTTTCGGAAAGTACCCATCTAAAGAGACTTGATTATTCATGGTTTTTTGCCTGAATAATGAAACCAATTTATTATGATTATAAAAAATATAACAGACAAACCAATTTCAACAACAGCTGCCATTCTACCATTTAAAAAAAATAACATATTTCCTATTAAAATAGATAAATCAATTGAAATAGTTATTGTTCCTAACTTTGGTGACGTAAATGCTCATCAAGACAACGTGGGAATTATACTAGAAGAAGAAAAAATCTTAAAAATCTTATCTAAACGTTACAAAAATGTTTTAATTACAGAGATTAATTCAGAAGAAGATTTAGAAAAACTGGTAATAAGAAAGCCCGATCTAGTATTCTCCGGTGTTAAATATTTTTATTTTAATAGCCGAAATATATGGCTTAACGATTATCTAGAAATGTACGATATTCCTTATATTGCTTCTAGTAAATCTGCACTAGACAATGAAAGTGATAAAAATAGAGCAAAAAAAATTATGCAAAACGCTAGAATTAAAACAGCAGATTTTTTCATAACTACACCAGGACAACATAAAACTGAATTATCAATTCCTATTAAATTTCCTCTTTTTATAAAACCAATAAAGGGTGGTGATAGCAGGGGCATTGACGCAAATTCCATTGTTTATGATTTTTTAAATTTTAAAGAAAAGGTTTTAGATATTAAACTAAAACACAATTCACCTTCTCTAGTAGAAACATATTTGCCTGGAAAGGAATACAGTGTAGGTATTTTTGAAGATAGTATTAATGGAAGTTTAAGAGCCATGCCCATAGAAATTATTGTAAAGAAAAATGTGAACGGTCATCGTATTCTTGATTTTAATATTAAAAAAGATGATGAAGAAAAAGTAATTGCTGTTACTGATATTAAAATTTTTAACAAACTTTCTAAATTAGCAAAAGATTCTTTTAAAGCTCTGGGTGGTAAATCTTTAGGAAGAATAGATATTAAAATGAACCATCGCGGCATTCCTCATTTTATAGAAGCTAATCTTATGCCTGGCCTTCGAAAAGGTTATTTCTATAGATCGTGTGTGTTAAATCTTGATATGAGTTATGATGATATGATTTTTAACATCGCTAATACTGGACTATCTTCGCATTAATATTTTTTATAAGTTATCACAAAAATATTTGGCATAAAACTGACATAATTTTGTTGCAATGTTTGCTTTTTGCTAAAATAACTTTGTTGCTATATAATTGCTCAGGAAGAAAGCTTTAGAGCCCCCAGCAAAAGAAAGTCACCCAAATAAATATGAATATAAAAATTAAAAAAATTCTCGATTTCTGGTTTATAGAAACATCTGATGAAAAAAAATTCAAGAAAGATTTAAAACTTGATCAAGTTATAAAAGATAGATTTTTGAAAGATTACGAATTAGCAATTCAAAACAAACTGGATGATTGGCAAGACACGGCTAGGGGCTCCCTCGCTCTGATTATTTTACTTGACCAGTTTTCAAGAAATTTATTTAGGGGAAGTGGTAAAGCTTTTGAGCAAGATGAAAAATCAAAATCTGTCTTACTTAAAATAATAGCAAATGATTTTTTAGATGAAATGAATGAAAGTGAGAGACTTTTTGCTTTATTACCTCTTATTCATAGTGAGAATATTTTAGATCATGGAAAAGCATATGAGTTAATGGAGAAATATTTAAAAAACCATCCAGAAATAGAAAAAATAAAAAAGTTTTGGTTAAATCACACCACTGCTATAAAAAAATTTGGTAGATACCCCCATAGAAATAAAATGTTAAATAGAATGTGTTCAGATGATGAAATTCAATTTTTAAATTCCCCAAACTCATCCTGGTAAAATAGTACACACCAGTCAATAGAACACCTCTTGAATACAATAAGCCCTTTGTATATATAATATAAAAAAATGAAGTTAAAAAAAAATATTAAAGCTCCTAATTTCAAATTACCCTCTACAAATAAGATTATTTTTGAACTTAATAAAATAAAAAAAAAAAATATAATACTGTATTTTTATCCGAAAGATGACACCCCTGGATGCACTATTGAATCTAAAGATTTTAGTAAACTAAATAATTTGATTTCTAAAAATAATTCAATTGTACTTGGTATATCAAAAGACAGCATTGAAAGTCATTTAAAATTTAAAAAAAAATACAAGATAAAATTTAATTTATTATCTGATGAAAAGCTCTCAGTAATTAAAAAATATGGCGTGTGGGGGGAAAAATCTTTTTTAGGAAAAAAATATATGGGAATAGTTAGAACAACTTTTTTAATAAACACAAAGGGAAAAATTCATAAAATATGGTCGAATGTAAGAGTAAAAGATCACGCAAAAGACGTGCTTGATGAACTTAAAAATATTTAAATGAAAAGTAACTATATTAATTTAAACAAAAAATTTTGGAACAGAGAATATTTTGCACCAAATGTTGAAGAATTTATTTTTAGACTAAAGCCAATACTACTAAATCAATATATAAATTTTAAAAAAAAGAAAGAATTTAAAGTTCTAGATTTTGGATGTGGCGAAGGGTCAAATATTAAATATTTATCTGATTCCTTTAAATTTATACCTTATGGTGTTGATATCAGCCACCCATCAATTAAAGAATGTAAAAAAAAAATTCATAAATTTAAAAATAATTTTAAAATTATTCAACCAAAACCAAAAACAGATGATAATTTTTATAATACTAAATTTGATCTAATCATTTCAATTCAAACTTTATACTACTTAAATAATGAGGATTTAAAAACTAGACTTTTAAGTTTTAAAAAAATGCTTAAACCTGATGGATATGTCTTTTTTACAATGATGAGCACAAAGATGGAGTATTGGAAATATTATTCAAATAAGAAAATAAATTCTGCAGGCCTAACAATGGTCAATTTAAGTTCAGATCAAAAATATAAAAAAAGACAAAAACAATCTACATATAAACACTATATTAATTTTTGTAAAAGCGAAAATCACTTAATTAAAAAGTTTAAGTTATTTAAAAAATTGAATATTGGTTATTATGATGGATCCCTAGAAAATACTAAATTATCTGGACATCATTTTACATTTTTTGGAAAAAACAAATAATCCAATTTCTCTAATTAAAAAAAATTTGTTTTCAATTTCATTGAAATATTGTTAAATAATAGTTAAGAAAACCTAAAATTAAAAAAATATAAAGCTTTCTATAATTAGGAGAAATAATGAGTGATGAACACAAAATGAACAAACAAGATAAGTTAGTATACACAATAACAATGAGCACGATATTTTTTGGTGTTTTTCTTTTGGGATTTGTTGGGTTAATAATAAATATATTTTCATAAAACATAGTTCTTGAAAGAAAAAAAATAAGAGTTTTAAATTATATGAAAATTAATCATAAAGAATCTATTGATGATTTTGGAAATCAATTTGCTATAGGTTCAAATATAGATGATTATTGGGGCTCAAATGAAATGCTTATGGATATTGTTTCCCCTTTTGACCTTAAAAATATTGAAAATAAAATAATAATGGAAGTGGGTTCTGGGTCAGGAAGAATAATAAAAAATCTTTTAAAATATAACCCAAAACAAATTATAGCTATTGAACCATCTAAAGCAATTGATGTTGCGAAAAAAAATAATCTAAAACACTTAGAAAAAATAAATTTTTTAAATATTAAAGGAGAAGATATTAAATTTGAAAATGAACTAGATTATGTTTTCTCTCTAGGTGTTATACACCATATACCAAATGGAAATGTTGTTTGTAAAAGAATTTTTCAATCTTTAAAACCAAATGGAAAATTTTTAATTTGGCTTTATGGTCATGAAGGAAATGAGTTATATTTATTAGTTTTTAATAATCTACGACGACTATCAAGATTGATACCAGATTTTTTTTTAAGGTTTTTTTGTTATTTTTTAAATCTATTAGCATCAATTTATATTTTATTTTGCTTTGTTATAAAACTTCCAATGAAAGATTATATGCTTAATGTTTTTAGAAAATGTTCTTTTAAGAAAAGAAATTATATAATTTTTGATCAACTAAATCCTAGCTTTTCTAAATACTATAAAAAACTAGAAGTAGAAGAGCTTTTAAAAGATTCTGGTTTTAAAAAAATAAAAATTTATAATCGTCATAACTATTCCTGGTTCGCAATAGCTGAAAAATAACTACTTTTTAGATTTTAAAATTAGAGTTTTTACTATCTTGTAAAAATGTTTTTACCGTATCTAGAGTTAAATTTTCGTATGTTTTACCAAAACTAAAAATTTTTTTTATTATAGCTGGTGGCATAGTTATTATTGAACATTCACATTCTTTTGCTTGTAAATAATTATACGCCTCTCTAGTGCTAGCCCATAATATCTCAACTTTTTTTATTTTTTTTGCTAAATAAACACTTTTTTTAATAATTGGCACAGGATCTTTCCCCACGTCAGCCATTCTACCAGAAAAAATTGATATTATGGTTTTAGAATTTTTATTTAAATTTTTTAATATTTTTTTAACCTGATTAATTGTGTAAACAGCAGTTATATTAAGTTTTATTCCTTTGCTGCTGAGTATTTTTATTACTTTCCCCGAAAAGAGACCTTTAGAATTAACTACAGGGACTTTTACATAAACATTTTTACCCCACGAATTTATTATCATTGCTTGATGAAGCATTTGTTTGTGTGTGTCTCCAAATACTTCAAAAGAAATAGGTTTTTTTTTGCATACTTTTAACAATTTCAAGGAATAGGCTTTGTAATTATTTGCTCCCGACTGTCGCATTAAGCTTGGATTTGTTGTGAAGCCACTTACTAATGGATGGTTGCTAAATTTTTTGATTGTTTTAAAATCCGCACTATCACAAAAAATTTTTGTTTTCATTTATAATCCCTAAAGATTTTTAGTTATGTCTTCTGTCATTTTTTTTGCATCCGCAAAAAGCATTAGTGTATTATCTCTATAGAATAACTCGTTATCAACTCCGGCATATCCAGGTGACAAGCTTCTTTTTACAAATAATACAGATTTACATCTTTCAACATCTAAAATTGGCATTCCATATATTGGGCTTTGCGGATCTGTTTTTGCTACTGGATTTGTTACATCGTTTGCACCAATTACAAATGCAACATCTGCATTAGCAAAATCACTATTAATTTCTTCTAATTCAAAAACTTCATCATATGGCACATTTGCTTCAGCTAGTAAGACATTCATATGTCCTGGCATTCTTCCAGCTACCGGATGAATTGCGTAGGAAACTTTTATATCATTTTTTTTAAGTTTATCTACCATTTCTCTTAGCGCATGCTGCGCTTGTGCAACAGCCATGCCGTATCCTGGTACAATTATAACTGAAGAGGCATTTTTCATTAAAAAAGCAGCGTCCTCAGCATTGCCACTTTTAACTGGTTTTTTTTCTTTACCTTTAGCAGATGAAGTTTCTTCTGTGGCCCCAAAACCTCCAAGTATTACATTGAAAAAAGAACGATTCATCCCTTTACACATTATATAGGAAAGAATTGCACCAGATGAACCGACTAATGCTCCAGTAATAATTAATGCACTATTTTCTAAAGTAAAACCAATTCCAGCTGCAGCCCAACCAGAATATGAATTTAACATTGATATAACAACTGGCATATCTGCGCCTCCAATTGGTATAATTAACAAAAAACCTAATAAGAAAGATATTGCAATTACTCTCCAAAAGAAAATGTCTGATTGCGTTTTACAAAGATAAAAAATTAATACTATAATTGATAAACTTAATACTAAATTAATATAATGTTGTCCTTTAAAGGTAATTGGTGAACCTGACATTATTCCCCGAAGTTTTAAAAAAGCGATTATCGAACCGGAAAAAGTTATTGCTCCTATCGCTGCCCCAATCGACATTTCAATTAGGCTTCCAATTTTAATATTTCCTGGAGAACCTAGATCAAAAACTTCTGGATTTAAAAAAGCTGAAATTGCAACAAAAACAGCAGCAAGTCCTACAAGGCTATGAAAGGCAGCTACAAGCTCTGGCATTGCAGTCATTGGTATTTTATAAGCTATGAACGCCCCTATTAAACCACCAACTAATAAGAAAATTAAAACATAAATAAATCCGCTAGAAAAATCTCCCACATGTAAAAAGGTTACCGTAATAGCAATTATCATTCCTAGAATTCCAAGGAAATTACCTCGCCTAGATGTTTCTGGGGACGACAACCCTCTTAAGGCTAAAATAAATAATACACCTGAAATTAAATAAAATACTGCTGATAAATTTGCTGTCATATCTATTTATTTTTCTTTTTCTTTTTATACATTTGAAGCATTCTTTGAGTGACCAAAAAACCTCCAAAAATATTTATTGCTGCTAGAAATATTGCAAAAAAACCAAATATACTTGAGGTATTGAAAATACCTTGAGAGGCTCCAGACAGCCCAGCAATTATAGCACCAACTATAATAACTGAAGAAATTGCGTTTGTTACTGACATTAAAGGTGTATGTAAAGAAGGCGTAACACTCCAAACAACATAATATCCAATGAATATTGACAGGATAAATATACTTAGTCTAAATATAAAAGGATCAATTTCCATAGTATTATTTAATTAATGTTTTTTTAATTATTTCGTCCTCTAGATTTATATTAATTTCTTCGTTTTTTTTATCATAAAGATTTGAAACAAAATTAAATAAATTTTTTGCATATAAGTTTGATGCAGAAACTGGTAACTTATTAAGAATATTTCTATCACCTATTATTTTAATACCATCTTTTTCTACAACTTTATCTACTTGTGTAAAAGCAGCATTACCACCTTGAACAGCAGCCAAGTCATAAATCAGAGCACCCACTTTCATATTTTTTATCATATTTTCTTTAATTATTAATGGAGCTTTTTTTCCTGGTATTAGTGCGGTGCAAATCACAATATCAATTTTTTTTAATGTTTCAGTCAAAAGAGACTCTTGTTTTTTTTTAAAATCTTCAGAAGCTTCTTTTGCGTAACCTCCTTCTGTTTCTAAATTTTCAGCATCTTTTACGACTAAAAACTTTCCTCCTAAACTTTCAACTTGCTCTTTTGAAGCTGCTCTTACATCAGTTGCAAAAACTATAGCACCCATTCTTTTTGCTGTTGCTATTGCTTGTAATCCAGCAACACCCGCTCCAATAACTAGAACTTTCGCCGCTGGAATAGTTCCTGCTGCGGTCATCATCATTGGTATAGCTTTTTCAAATTTAGAAAATGATTCCAAAACCGCTTTATAGCCAGCCAAGTTAGCTTGCGAAGAAAGAACATCCATAGATTGAGCTCTTGTTATTCTTGGTAGTAAATTTAAAGAAAAAAATTTTACATCTTTTTTAATTTCATTTCTATTAAGACTAGAATCAAGTTGACCAATTAAAATAGATTTATCTTTTATTAAATTAATCTCGTCGAAAGGCAGATCATTAACCTGTAAAATTATATCTGATGTTTCGAGTACTTCTTTTTTAGAGAAATCTATTTTTGCTCCATTTTTTTTATACTCTTCATCATCTATGCCTAGATGTTCTCCGTACTTTTTTTCAAGGTTTACTGAAAAACCAAGTGTAATAAATTTTTTTACAGTTTCTGGTGTTATTGAAATTCTTTTTTCTATTTCAAGGTCTTCTCTGACAGACCCTATAATTTTCATTATCTTTATCTCTGTCTAGCTTTATATTTTGGATTTTTTTTATTTATTATGTAAATACGACCTCTTCTTCTAACTAATTTAGAATTCAAGTCTCTTTTTTTTAGCGATTTTAAAGAACTAACTACTTTCATAATATAAAAAATTAAACGAAGTTATTAATATGCCGGCGACGTCCTACTCTCCCGTGTCTTAAGACAAAGTACCATCGGCGCTGAAGGACTTAACTTCCGAGTTCGGAATGGGATCGGGTGTAGCCCCTTCGCAATAATCACCGGCAAGTAGGGTATATATTTATTAAACTTTTTTGTAAATAGTTAAATTTCATTAAAAAGTAAATAGTTTTGGTGGGTGTGATAAGAATTGAACTTATGGCCTCTACGATGTCAACGTAGCGTTCTACCACTGAACTACACACCCAGATAAATGGTATTATAATATTCATTTTAGCTTTTTACTAAGGATTCTATAAGCATAGGTAAAGCAAGAATATTCAACAAATTGAAGAAAAATACTGAATTATTTTAGAAAATAATAATAAGCTTTTTTAAATTGATCATAATACTTTGAATTTTGATAATTTTTAAAAAAATACACAAAGTAATCTCTGCAAGAATCAGAGAATAAATCAAAAAAATATTCCATGCCCATTTTTTTAGCATAATAGGTTTTATATTTATCTAACTCTTCTTTGGTATGAGCCATTCCATGATCTCCAAACTTACATATTTCATATGTAAAATTAACTCTAGGTTCGTATAAACTTTTCAAATTATATAGCTTAGTTTTCATAAAATTTGCCCCAAGCAAATCATCAAACACTCGATATTTACATGCTGTTAATAAACTATTTTTTGGAAGCTCAAAGGATATACCTTTATTTTTTGGTCCATTAAATTTTAAATTAAATTCTTTTCCACCTACAATAAAAGAGATGAACCCAACCTTTTCGTGAAAAGATAAAAATTTACTAAAATAATCTTCAATAGCTTTTTTATCTAAATTATTTAATTCATCTTTCCAATGGTCACCAAAAAGCTCGGGAGCTTTGGGTTCTAATTTTTTTTTTATAATATTGAGTGGAACAAAATCATCATCTTTTGTACAATTTATAAAAGAAAAAGGTTTAATGTATACATGCTTTTTACTAATATCTTTTGAAATTTTATCAATTGGATAAATATATTCATTTGCCCACATTGAATCCTCACGTTGATATTCATGAAAAGAGCTAAAAGGAATAATAAAATTTGCACTCAAAACATTCGCAATTGTTGAAAGAACCTTTCCTGCAGAAAAATTGTCTGCCATCAAAGGTTTAATAAAATTATTATTTTCATCAAAAAAATTACACATATCAGCATCAAAACTACTTATGCTTAAAAGAAATTTTCTTTTAAATTTTGAAATTGTTTTTTTTATAAATCTTGAAGAATAAGGCCCCGCATCATTTAAATTAATAAAAACATCGTTGTTAACTCTTAATAATAATATTGAATCTTGTATTTTGGTTGAAATAGACATAATTGAAATATTTTTTGATAAGTTAATCCATTTGCGATCTTTCAAAACTGTAACTTTAAAATTTTCAGATTTTAAATCCTTACATATTCTTGATCCAAAATGATCTGATATTAATATTTTATTATTTTTAAATAAATGTAATGAATCATGATTCAAATGGTCTTGGTGTCCATGTGAAAACCAAATATATTCCGATTTAATTATGTCCTCACGAATATTGCTTGGGATATCATAAGGTAAGCGCCAACTGCCCCAGTACGCACTATGACTCCCGCCCATCCAAGGGTCGGTAGCTAATATTGGCAACTTATCATATGCTACTAAAGTAGCGTTACCTATCGTTTGAACTCCAATCATAATATTAAAAATATAATATATTAGTTATTCTTTTTATCTAGAGTTTTTATTTTAAGTAATTTTAATCCTGATGATACCATAATAGTTTTTTTAATAAAAAAACTGGCATAAAAAGTATAATCAAATTTTTTATACTAAATAATCTTACTTTTGAATTTAAAATCATCTTTACACACTCACTATAGTTTCCATTAATCCTAAAATTCACAAATTTTCTGTAATTAACTTTTTTTCGGATTGCTTGCAAACTAAATTCATTCAAATTGCATTTATTTTCTTTTAACCATATATCCATTTCTTCTGTTTCTTTTGCCTTGTTAAGAGTAGTAAGATTTTTAGCATGTATTCTGGCTGCTCCCAAAGGTAATTGCACGCTTTCAAACATGCATATTTTTGAAAGTCTTAAAAACAAATCAAAATCACCAATCATAGAAAACCTTACATCAAATTTTTTCTCTAATTTTAAAAAATAATTTTTTCTTACAATTACTGATAATATTCCTACATTATAATTTTTTATTAACTCATTAAAAACATTTCCTCGTGGCAATTCTTTTTTTGAATATAATTTTTTAGTTTTTAAATCATTTTTTAAAATCCAAAGATTGCTAAAAACTAAACCAACTTTTGGATTTTTAAAAAGAGGCATTTGTAACTCTAATTTATTGTTATTCCAAAAATCATCTGTATCTAAAAATGAAATAAACTCTCCATTTGCCTTGTCTATTGCGTGATTTCTAGCTTCATATAAGGTGGTATGGTTGTCTGCATAAAAATATTTTAATCTTTTATCCTTATAGCTTTTAAAAATTTCTGCACTTTTATCTTTTGATTTATTGTCCCAAAATATTAATTCCCAATTTTGGTAGGTTTGATTTATTACACTCTGTATAGATTCTTTTAGAAACATCTCACCATTAAAACAGTTCATTATTACACTGACTAGAGGATGATTGTTAAAATAATTGTTCATTATAATATTGAATTATTGATTTTAGTCCTTTTTCAAATGATACTTGTTATTTATTTTAGTTCCTTGCTAAGCCTTCTATAAATATAGGTATAAACAAATAATAAAAAGAAGAAATAATATCTGCAAAACATACCATTTTCCATAAAAATTATTCCCGGACTGATTAACAAAAGGTAAATTAAATTAATATATATAGAAACTTTATAATTTGAATTTAATTTATTTTTATTTTTTTTTATTAAATTTTTGTAAAGCAGCATATGCAAATGTTTATTGTCAGGAAAAAGTGGGTTTTGTCTAGTAATGAGCATTTTCCTAAAAAAGGAGAAAAAAACTTCGAAGAAAATATAAAATAATAATATACAAAAAAAGAATGGGTGAACTGTAACATTAGTAATGCTTGTTTGAATAGTAGAAACTGCAATGATGCTTCCAACTAGGTATGCTCCGCTGTCTCCTAAAAATATTTGAGCATTTGGAAAATTAAATTTTAAAAAAATTAAAATTATTATACAGACATGAAATAAAAAAAAAGAAAGATTATTATTTTCACCATTTAAATTAATAGAAAATAAAACAATAAAAATTATTAAAGAATGAATTCCTAGTAAACCATTATATCCATCAATAAGATTTGATCCATTTATAATAAACAAAATACAAAGACAAACAAAAAAGAGAGAGAAAATATCTATTTGTAATAAATAATTTAAAAATTCTAACCCAGTCTTTTCTATATAAAAATTATTGTATATGGTGAGAAAAACTAAAATAACTATCATCATTAATAATCTAAATTTTGGTCTAATATTTATTTTTAAATCACCAATTAAACCAAGAAGAAAAAATAACGAACAATAGGAAATGTATTCTATCAAAAGAATATTTTTATAAAAAAAAAGAAATGAAAAACTCAGAGCAATTAATGTATAAATTAATATTCCTCCAATTCTATAAGTTGATTTCCCATGAAAAGCTTGTGGTTTACTAAATTGGTTATCTAATAAAAAATTTATATTAAATTTTTTTAAAATAATTAAAAAATATTTATTTACTAAATATCCAAATATTACTAATGAAAATAAAAAAATTATACTACTTGATTCCATATTTTTTAATTGAATTAATTATAATAAAAAAAATCGATTTTAAATTATTAAATATTTTTAATTTATTATATTTTTTATTAATCTGCCAAATCCAGTATATGTTCCTTATTTTACTACTTTGTAGTGAATTTTTTGTTATTCTATAAAACATTGTATTTTGATTAAATTTCCTTGCAGTACTAATACTTTTAAGAATTTCGCATTTAAAAAGATAATCTTCACAGATCTTTAATTTTTTAAATATTATATTTCTTACTATTGCGCGTTTTATTATCACTGAACTCATTCCAATAGAAGTGTTATGTATAAATTCTTTAAAATTAAAAGAATCTGGTGGTAAGATTATTTTTTTAAACTTTTTTAAACTTTTTTTTAAAGTAAACGGCGTGTAGTTAGTGTATGTAAACTCATAATTGAGCTTCTCCATAAAAGAGATTTGTTCCATTAGTTTGTCTTTGACCCAATAATCATCTGAATCTATAAAAGCAATATATTTGGAGTTTGACAATCTTATTCCTAAATTTCTACAAAAAGAGACGCCTTTATTTTTTTTTAAAAAAATTGTTTTTATATTTTTCTCGTTTTTATATTTTAAAATAATTTTACTTGAGTCGTCATTTGAAAAATCATCAATTATTATTAATGTCCAATTTTTATAACTTTGGGAAATTACTGAATTAATCGCTTCTTCTAGAAATCCAGCTTTATTATAGTTGGGCAAAATTACGTCAACAAAAGGTTTTTCTGTTATAAATGTTTCCATTAATACATTGTTTTTTTTCGTAAAATAAGTAATTTGATTTTTAAATTAAAAAAATGACTATTGCAATTATAACTGGTTCTGGAGGTTTAGTGGGGGCAGAATCTGTAAAGTTTCTCTCAAATAAGTTTGATAAAATTATAGGTATTGATAACAATTCACGCCAATATTTTTTTGGCAAAACTGCTTCTGTTAAGTCAAATATTAATTTTTTAAAGCAAAAAATAAAGAATTATAAACACTTGCAAATTGACATAAGAAATAAAACTAAAATAGAAAATATATTTAAGTCCTATAAAAGCAATATTAAATTTATTTTACATGCCGCAGCTCAACCAAGCCATGATTGGGCCGCGAAAGAACCCTTTACAGATTTTTCTATTAATGCTTTTGGTACATTAAATATTTTAGAAAGTATGAGAAAATATTCACCTAATGCAAAACTAGCATACCTATCAACCAACAAAGTATACGGCGATAGACCTAATTTTCTTCCATTAAAAGAAAAAGCAAAAAGATATGAACTAAATACAAAACATAAATATTTTAAAAAAGGAATTAACGAAACCATGAACATAGATGACTCCAAACATTCATTATTTGGAGCAAGTAAATTAGCTGCAGACATATACTGCCAAGAATATTCAAAATATTTTAATCTTAAAATTGGTGTATTTAGAGGAGGCTGTTTAACAGGACCATTACATAAGGGCGCTGAACTGCACGGTTTTTTAAGTTATTTAATAAACGCCTCAAAGAAAAATAAAAAATATTATATTTTTGGACATAAAGGGAAGCAGGTTAGAGATAACATACACTCCGAAGACGTAACAAATGCACTTTGGCATTTTTATAAAACTAAAAATAATAGTGGTGTTTATAATATTGGTGGAGGAAGATCAAATAGTTGCTCTATTATAGAAATGATTGATTTTTTAAAAGATCAATATGATATAATAACGAATTATCAAATTCTTAAAGAAAATCGTTCAGGAGATCATATTTGGTATATTTCAGACAATTCTAAATTTAAAAAATTTCATAAAAATTGGAAAATAAAAAAAAACTTAAACAATATTGTTTCTGAAATTATAGAAAATTAATCTTTTTTTAAATCTTTTTGTAAAAGTATTTTCTCTATCCAAACATAAAGTATTGTAAATATATATCTATTTTGCATCTCTTTAATTTTAAATTTAGAAACATTTTTTTTTCTATTGGACCAAGAAATTGGAATAACTTTATATTTATGACCTCTAGATATAGCTTTTAGTGCAAGCTCTGCATTAATGTTAAAATGTTTAGATACTATTGGTTTAAAATTTAATAATAAATCTTTTCTATAAGCTTTAAATGCATTGGTAACATCATTATATTTTATCAGAAATAATAATCTAATAAAGTTATTAGCAATTCTATTCAAAATTAGCTTTGGTAATGGATAATCTTCTACTACAGAATTTTTCATAAATCTTGAGCCAAAAACACAATCAAATCCCTGATCTAAATAGTCAACATAACTGATTATATCTTTTGGGCTATCGGAGCAATCTCCCATAAAAAAAACCACTGCATCAGAATTATTTTTTTCTATACCAAATCTGACAGCATTACCATATCCAGGCTTATATTCATTTTTAAAAATCTCAATTTTACTATTTCCATTTTTTATTTTTTCTAATAAATTCCAGGTGCCATCGCGACTGTAATCATCAATTAACGTTATTATGAAATCTTTTTTAAAATTTTTTAATTCTTTATTTAATAAATCAATAGTTGTTTTTATTTGCTCTTCTTCATCACGCAAAGGTATGATAATATTTAAATCTTTAATTGTTTTCATTTAATATATCTTCAAAAATTTTATTTTTTTTATACTTTATTTTCCATTTAAATTCTTTTTTTACTTTTGTATTGTCTAAAACTAGCCATTTAATATCAAAAGGACGGTTTTGATTGGCACTTTTAATTTTTTTATAAAAAACATTTTTACTACACCATTCACTCAATTCCTTTAGTGAAAAGGATGAATCAAGACCACCAGAAACGTTAAAAATTCTATTATTTTTTTTAAGTTTTTTTATTTTTTTTAATTGTATATTTAGTAAGTTAGCTAAATCATAAGAATGTAAGCAATCCCTTGTTTGGTGTCCGCACCCATTAAAACCAATATATCTCAGGTTTTTATTCTTTTTCCATGAATTGATCCAAAAAGAAACAATTCCTTGATCGTTTTTATAAAGTTGTCCGCTTCCGGTAAGAAGCCCACATCTATTTATAACAAAGTTAATTTTATTATTATAACAATACTCTTCAATTATTTTTTCACATACTATTTTACTATTTCCATATAAAGATACAGGAGAAGAAGTTGAAAAATTTTCATTAACTCCCTTTATGCTTAAGCCATGTATATTATTTAATGAAGGCTTATAATTTTTTTCAAATTTTAGCTTTATGTTATTTAGAACTGCTAAACTATAAACTCTACTTGAGCTTATATATATAAAATTTGAATTAGATTGCTTGGCTATTTCAAGTGAATTTAAAGTAGAAAGTATATTGTTTTCATAAAGATGTTTTGCTGTAATTAAATTTGTTCCATCTAAAACGCTTGTATAACCAGCGCAATGTATTAGATCGCTATATGTATTTTGTTTCAAAATTTTTTTTAACACTTTATTGTTACAAAGATTGCCTCTCACAATTTTAATACCAATTCTTTTTAGCTTTAAATAATTTTTATAACTTCCTTTTCTTGATAAATTATCAACTCCATATATTTGATAATTATTATCTTTAAAAAAAAGAGCTAAATTAGATCCTACAAAACCACATATCCCTGTAATAAAAATTTTTTTCATTATGATTTAATAAAATGGTTTTTAATATTATTAATAAAAATATTGGTAAAAATTAACTGCAAAGGAAGTATAGCAAGTTTATAGCGTGGAAGAATAAAAAAAGAAGAAAAAATTAATATATTGAAAAGAAATATTAAAATTAAATAATTCATTTTAGAAGATTTTTTATCTGATAAAGCTATTCCAATCAAGGATGTAACTCCAACCACTAATAAAGGCAAATAATGTAAATGATTATAATAATTAGTTTGTGTCGAGTTTATATCAATAAATATAAATGAAATAATTTTTTTAATATATGAATAAAAATATTTTGTAGGTGATTCTGATATATTTTTAATGGCCTCATCCATAAAAATTTTATCAGTATTTATTGTGAGAAATTTATCTTTATAAATTGCATTAATTTTTTCTTTTAATTTTTCATTCATAAATTCTGACCCTTCTACTCCAGCATTTGAATTATTTCCCTTCCAAAGATTAAAGCCAAAAGATTTAGTAATAACAATTTCATCAAAAATTAAAATATTTCTAATTAAATATGGTGAAATTGTAATGAAAGAAATTAATATTATTATAAAAATATTTTTCAATTTCATTTTAAAAAAAATAAATAAGTATAAAATACTAAAAATAAAAATTAGAATAAATTCTCCTCTTAAAAGTATAAGTAGACCAGAAATAAATGAAAAAATAAATATTGTTAAAAAATCTTTTTTTTTATTTAATTTAAAAAAAAAATAAAAAAATGATAACAGGAAAAAAGTTTGTAAAGATATTGATGATATTTGCGAGCATGCATAAGCGTTTATAGGGAAAAAAGAAAATATTAAAGAGCTATAAAAACTAATTTTTTGCGAGAAAAAAATTTTATTTATTTTATAAAATATAACCACTGAAACTGATGCTAAGAATGCCTGCGAAAATAGTATTACATTTATATAATTGTGTAATTCTAAATTTAAAAAAGAGAATAAATAAAGGTAGTAAGCATATAAGGGAGGCATAAATAAATTTGGTAGTAAAAAATCATCAAATTTTTTATAGGAAAGTATCTCGTGTGTAATTAAATTATTTACTAATGGCTCCCACTCCCATTCTAAACTTGTGTCCCCAAATATAAAAATTACAGGAATCCTTATCGAAAAAGATAGCAAAAGAAGAAAAACTAATACAAATTTTTCTTTTTTTTTAAAAAATTGATTATTATTTAAATACATCATAAAAGTATTAAACTGCATAAATATAATGATTAGTCTAAAAGCTCTTAAAAATCAAAAATTTAACAAATTTAAATTATTAGAAATATTGTTTTATACTTTTCCTTTATCTTTTATAGTTGGAAATTTAATAATTAGCCTTCATCTGTTCTTATTTATAATTACATCTTTGTTCATAATAAAAAAAGAACAGCTGAATTTTAATTTTAAACGTTCTTATTGGCTTATAATAGTCTTTTTTCTATACTTTTTTTTATCAACTATAATACAATTTAATATTCCTGGCGTATTAAATGATGCAATGTTTTCACAAAATACTGCATTAGAAAGCCACCCTGCATTTAAATCTTTTTTATTAGTAAGATTTTTAATATTAGTTTTTGTATTAGATATTCTTTTTTTCAATAAAATATTAAAATTAAAAAAACTATTTTTAATATCTTGTTTATGTACCAGTTTTGTAAGCATAGATATCATAATACAATATATTTTTGGTTCCGATTTGTTTGGTTTAAAAAGTCTTGGAAATAGAAACTCGGGTCCTTTTGGGGATGAGCTTATTGCGGGTGGGTATTTAGCAAAATTTTCTTTCTTTACTTTTTTTTATATTTCTGAATTAAATAAAAATAAAAAATTTAATTTTTTACTAATTTTTATTATAGCTATACATTTAATAGCAGCTTTATTATCGGGAAATAAAATGCCTTTGGTATTATTTTTTTTCGGCAGCTTTTTACTTTTAATTTTTGTAAAAGAGCTACGTGTTTCAATGTTGTGTGGTTTTATTATTTTTATTTCAATGTCTTTACTTATCTTTAAAAATGATTCTGTTATGAATAGTAATTATAAAAGTTTTTTTTCCCAAATTAATTTAATAAGTCCTTTTAAAAAGATAGAAAATGAAAAAGTAAAAGATGTGAAAGAGGTGGTTGAAAATTTTGATAATAATAAAACGAATGATAATTTTAGTTTTTTAAAATATAGCGGCCATAATGTAATTTATAAAACTGCTTTTATTATGTGGTTAGAGCAACCTGTTTTTGGATTTGGACAAAAATCTTTTAGAATTAAATGTCACGAGATAGGTTCACCAGAAACACTGTATGTTAATACAATGATACTTCCTGAGGGGTGTTCAACTCACCCGCACAACTATTACCTTGAAATTTTAAGTGAAGGAGGAATTATTGGAGCAATTTTGTTAGTAGCTTTTTTTATTATTCTCTTAAAAAATTCTATAACTCATCAATTAGAAAACAAATATCCAGCTAGTCCAGAAAAATACTTATTAATTCCACTTATATTAGTTTTTTTTCTAGAAGTTTGGCCATTAAGATCTACTGGAAGTTTTTTTACTACTTGGAATGCATCTTTCTTTTGGTTGATTGCAGGAATATTACTTGCAAAAAATCCAAAAAAAAATATTTAATTTGGTAAGTATTCGCGTTTTCCTATAATTAAATCAACAATTGTTAAAAGCCAAACTTGATGAGTGTTTTCAACAAAATTGTATGCCTTACTATCTATCCAAAAATTTATATCGCCCAACTGCGATAAAGGATTATCTTTGTTGTGGCCGGTAAAAGTAATTATTTTTGATAAATTTTTATTTTTGGCTGCCGCACATGCATTAATCATATTTTTTGATTTTCCACTAGAAGAAATTAAAATTAAAACATCTTTTTTGTCGGCATAAAAGTCTATTGCTTTTTCTACCCATCTTTCATAACCATAATCATTTGCGAAGCATGTTATTAGGTCGGATTCGTTAAAATTTATAGATCTAATGTTTGCATTTTTTGTTAAGTCTACACTAACATGACTTGCTATTGCGGCACTCCCTCCATTTCCACAAATAATAATTTTTCCTTTATCTTTTTGACAATCTTTTAGTATTTCTTTAACTTTAATAATTTTGTCTACTATTGCTGTATTAGGTTTTAATAAAACAGAAAAATCCTCTAAATATTTATTCGTAAAATCTTTATCTGACATACAATTATTTTAGCTCACCTTTTTTACGCATATCACTTCTTATTTTTGTTGCTGAAATACTTTGAATACTTTCTGGTAGCACGATTTCCTCTATTTTATAACCAACACCTCTTCCATAAGATATATTAGTAATGTTGGGCACCAGCATAATTTTGTATCTATTTTTATATTTTTGATCAAGTCTTTCTGCGATTTTAGATTTTACAACATCAAAATCAAAAGGATTATCATCAACTCCTTGCACATCTCTCACTTGAATACACACTTGTCCAGTTTTTTTCACTATTTCTTCAAATAGTGCGTAGTGACCATCATGAAATGGCTGCCACCTTCCAAGCATCTGCGCTGTCGGTTTTTTATTATCCCATTTGTATTCCATATCTTTATCTAATTTTTAAAAAACTATAATTATATGTTTTTTTAAACCTTCTTATAATTAAAATTTTAAGGCCAAACAAAAAGCTTATTAATATATCCAAATTTTCTTTTGTCAATTGTAATATATTTTTTTATTTATTACGCAGTATAAGCCTAATTATTTTATGATGTAATTATATTTGAAATATTTTTTAACATATTTTTTTTAGTAGGAAGAATATTTTTTTCCATTTCTTTTTGAATTAAATCATAATTTTCTATTATATATTTTGCTGTTTTTGTAAATGAAATAATATCTCTTTTTGTAATAAAAATTCCTTTTTTTTCTCTCTTCACGTAAGCTATGTCTTCGAAAATAATTACTGGTCTTTTTCTAGAAAGAGATTCGTCAACTACATACGGATGAGCTTCTGTGAAAGAGGGCAAAATCATAATATTACAATTATCGTAAGCATTTATTAATGATTGTGTTTCTGAAATATATCCAAGCATACTAATTTTTTTTTTTGAAATTTCTAATTTTTTTTTGTCGCCAACAATTGTAAGTTCAGCATTCAATTCAGCTTGTTCAAACATTTTTAAAAAATCATAAATGCCTTTTTCTGGATTAAGTCTCCCAACATATAAAAATTTTATTTTATTAAGTGATGCTTTTTTATGATTAGCTAACCAACTCTCATCTAATTGTGATGGGTATATGATATGAGATTTATTTTTTTTATATAATCTCTCATGGCATACAATAACTTTAGAGTTTGAGGTAACCAATATATACATCAAATGATAAATCCAAATCGCCCAATTACCTAAAATGTATTTGTATTCTTCATGACCATTACTCATTAAATATACAGCTGTTTTTTTTCGTACAATGAAAAGGACTATAAAAGCAATAAAAGTATAAGGAGTTATTGAAATTAATAAATAATTTGTATTTGGTATTTTGAGAGTTTTTAAAATAAAAAATATAAACTTAAAAATATTTGATGCTGCGTTAATATTTTTTAAATTTAATTTTTGTCCACCCTTTTTTTTTGAGGTTCTAACTATATAGTTTACTTCATGATATTGACTTAATCCCTCAGGCACAACTTTTAGATCTAGATTATCACAATAATAGTTATTATTTTCTTTAAATATTTTTTCGTTATTAATAATTATTAAATTATCTTTTTTCATTTAATTCACTTCCTTGAGATTCTATTTGCTAAAGAAATCTTTTATATTTTTAATAATAAAATTTATTTCTTTTTGTGTAATTTCGGGAAAAATTGGCAAAGATAACACTTCTTTGCATAATATTTCTGAATTCGGAAGTGGTGTTTTGTCAAGTTTTAAGCCGTCATGTTTATACAGTGGAACCGGCCAGTTAATTAATACTTCAATCTTTTTTTTTCTTAAAAAATCAAATAGTTCTCTTTGCTTTGTAGTTCTAATTACATAAGAATTATAAACTTCAAAATATTTTTTATTTGAATAACTTGATGGTAATATTATAGGAAGATCTTTTAAAGCTTTTGAATAAATTGAAGCAACTTCTCTTCTTCTATTAACATTAGATCTAAATAATTTTAGCTTAGTGTTTACAATTGATGCCTGTAAATTATCTAATCTGCTACAAAAACCAAAAAATTCAATTTTATATCTTGATTTTTCAAAGAGACCATCTTTTCTTTTTCCTTGGCCATGATTTCTAAGTTTAAAAACTTTTTCATAAATTTTTTTATTATTGGTAACAATAAAACCACCATCTCCGGCACTTCCAAGTGATTTTAGTGGATGTAAAGAAAAACACCCGACGTCTCCAAACGTCCCAACCATTTTTCCATTGTATTTTGCTCCGAATGCTTGTGCAGCATCTTCTATGACTTTTAGTTTATATTTTTTTGCTATACTTTTAATTTTTTCCATATTACAGGATCTTCCATACAAATGAACGGGCACAATAGCTTTAGTATTTTTTGTTATTAGCTTCTCGATAGCATTTACATCAATATTATAATCTTGGGATATGTCTGCTAAAATAGGTTTTGCCCCTATATGCCTAATTGCCGCTAAGGTAGCAATATAAGTATGAGCAACAGAGATTATTTCCGAATTTCTTTTAAAACCAAAAGACCCCAGAGAAAGCAGAAGAGCATCAGTGCAGCTATTAACCCCAACTACATATTTTACTTTTAAAAATTTAGCGACATTTTTTTCAAATTTTTCTACATCGTCACGCAATACAAAATTTCCTTTAGTCATAATTTTTTTGAAATTAGTTACATGCTCTTTTTGTAACTTTTTGAATTGTCTACCAAAATCAATATAAGGAATCTTCCAACTCATTTTATAAAACTTTTTTTTCAAAGTTTATATATTTTTTTAAGCCATCTATTAAACTATACTTAGGCTTCCAAATATGTGAAAAGACATTTTTTTGCAGTTCTCCAGATGAAGAATTATAGTCATCAAATCGTTTTTTCTTTTTATTAATATTAATTTTTGACTTAGATTTTGTGAGTTTAATAATAGTTTTTGCCAAATCTAAAATTTTTATATTTTTTTTTGCAGAAAGTGTAATAGTTTTATTTTTAGATATTTTTTTTAATGCAACCATAGAACCTTCAGCCAGATCTTCTACATAAATATAATTGCGTTTTTGTCTTCCATTTCCATGGATTGTTAAATTTGAATTTTTTAAAGCTTGGCGAACAAAAATAGAAATCGCATCAACAGTTCTATTTTGAGGCCCATATGCTGTTGCGTATCTTAAGATTGTAAACTCTTGCCCATAAAGCAATTGATAATTTCTTATAATATCTTCTGAAGCTGTCTTTGATGTCGTATACACATTTCCAGCATTACCGTAGGAATAAATGCTGCCAGCAAAAACAAATCTTTCTATTCTAGATTTTCTAGCTTCTTCAAGAAGATATGTTGTTCCCAAAATATTCGTTTCAATAGTTTTTACTGGTATACTTTTTACTTTATTTATGTCTGCCATTGCGGCTAAATGAAATATTATATCAATATTTCTCAACGCAGAATTCATTAAATTTTTATCTAATATGCTACCTTTAATAAATTTTATATCATTTCTTTTTGGAGATTTTAGATCATATATAGTTACTTTATGTTTTTTTTTAATTAAAGAGTTTACAACATGGCTGCCTATAAAACCGCTACCACCTGTTACTAAAATATTTTTTGACATCTAAAAAATTAAATGTATCCTTTTTTTTTATTTTTTTTATTAAGCTCATTAAGTGCTAAATATTCTTTTAGTACTTCTTGTGAAATTATGTTGTTTACCATTGGTTTAGGCGATTGATGAAAAAAATATTCCCAAGGCTGTTGATCTAATTCATGTCCATTAGCAACTAATTGGTCATAAAGTTCTGTGCCATAGTATGGAGCCAAAACAGACAAAGAGTAATAATCGGCCTCAACTTTTTTTGCAAAATCAATCGTTTCTCTTACATCGTCATCGGTTTCTCCTGGAAACCCAGCCATAAAGTAAGCAGAAAAAGGTACTCCTGCTTTTTTTAACATTGCGGCCCCCTCAAGCATTTCTTCTCTTGTTTCAAGTTTCTTTACTTGTGATAAAATTCTATTGCTTCCAGATTCAAAGCCTATTTTAACTCTTTCACAACCTGCTTCGGCCATTAGTTCACATATCTCATCATCTAAATGATCCGCTCTTGCTTCACACTTCCATCTCATTCCTAATTTTTGATCGATCATCATTCTCAAAAGTTTTTTTACACGTTTTTTATTTACAGTAAAAACATCGTCTACAAAATAAACAAGGGTGTTATCTTCGATTTTTAATGATTCTTTGTCAGAAATGTTGGCCGAAGCACTAAAATCATACTTTACACCTTGCCAATGTTTTTCTTTAAGATTTTTCATTTCTTCAATTACAGACTCTGGTGAACGAAGTCGAGTTGTCTTTCTATCCCAATGAAACGGGGAAGCGCAGTATGTACATTTGTAAGGACATCCTCTTATAGTGCATATGTAAGAAACATCTACATTTTGTCTCTCAGATTCTGGTATTCCCCAAAATTTTTCTTTTTCTGGTAGAGGAAGACTATCAATATCTTTAATCACTGGCGCTATGCCTGTATTAATTAATGTATTTTTTCCTCTTGAAATTACTCCAGGGATAGTTTTCGGGTCTTTATTTTCAACTAAAGCTGTAAAAGCTTCTTCTCCTTCTCTTTGAATACAAAAATCAATAGACTTGAGCGAATTTAAAAGATTTTTATCAAGCGTTGCGTGAACACCTCCAACAACTTGTTTAATATACGGGTCTACAGCATGAACTTTTTCAGAAATAATTTTTATTGCACTAATATTTGCTGTATATGAGGTATACCCAACCCACTCAGGTTTAAAAGATAAAATTTTATCTTTTACTTCATTCCATAAAGCGTTATCCAAATCTTTAAAATAATTTTGATAATTAGTAAAATTTTGAAATAATTTCTTTAAATTTCCGTAATTTTTATCACTTACATAATCAGCATTGTAAAGCCAAGCATCATGGCCTCTTTTGTTAAGATACGACGCTATATATGCGATGCCTAATGAATTAGCATTATAATGTGATCCAAGCAGCCTATAAAAGGGTGGATTTACTAGTAGGACTTTGGCCATTTTTTTTCTTTCATATAAATTTCTTCTAAATAATCACGATCTCTTTTGGTATCCATGCATTGCCAAAAACCTTTATGTTTATATGCAAAAAGTTCTCCTTTTGATACCGCTTTTTCTAAAGGCTCCCTTTCTAAAAATGTTTCATCACCATCAATGTAATTAAAAAAATCTGGCTCAATAACAAAAAAACCTCCGTTTATCCAACCTTCTGCAGTATGAGATTTTTCTTTAAAACTTTTTACACGATCTCCATCTAAGCTTATTGCGCCAAAACGCGCTGGAGGTCTTACTGCAGAAACTGTGACGAGTTTACCATGACTTTTATGAAAAAGCATTAGTGCATTTAAATCAATATCGGCAATACCATCGCCATATGTTAACATACACGTCTCATTACCTATTAACTTTTGAAGACGTTTAACCCTGCCACCAGTCATAGTTTTTTCACCGGTTTCAATTAATTCTACATTCCATTCGTTTGATTGTTCGGAAAAATATTTTTTTATTTCATCTCCTTTGTAACCTAAGGCGACTAAAAAATTGTTATGTTTGTATTGGGCATATAAATTCATAATATGCCAAAGCATAGGTTTTCCAGCAATTTGTACCATTGGTTTAGGTATTGTGTTGGCATATTCCGATATACGAGTTCCTAACCCACCCGCTAATAAAATAACTTTCATTTTATATTACCATTTAAATTTAATATCATCTTTTTTACATCTTAAAATTTCTTTAGGATTATGATCAACATTTGTAATGTTTAAAATAATACTTTCTGGTTTACTAATTCCTTTAAAACCAAACCAAATTTTAGGTGGAACAGTTAGCCTTGAATAATTATTTTTTCCAATTTTAATTACTTTAAAAATTCCTCTTTTTTTAGAATAAAAAACAAACTGAACTTTTCCATAAGGCACTACCAAATTAAGTGTCATTTTTAAGTGATATTTCCAAGCTTTTACTTTACCAAATTTTATTTTAGAGAAGTAAGCTTCACTGAATATCTTATTTTTTAAGTCTTTTTTTTCTGCAATATGCATAATATTACCTTTTGCTACCTTCACAATTTTCAATGGTGTTACTTTAATTTTATTTAAGATGCTTTTGCCCATTTTAAATTTCTCTTTTTTGCTAAATTTTGAAATTCCTTTATTTGTTTTTCTGTAACTTTACTTACTTTTTTAGGATCGGAGTAATAACTACTATACCAATCAGCTACCATTTTGCCAGTTTCGTTAAAACTCAGAACACTTTTCCATTTAAGAATCTTTCTTGCTTTATTACAATTTAACCTTAATAACCCAGATTCAAAAAATTTTTTATTTGGTTTTTTTTCAATTTTCCAAGAAACATGATTCCAATTTTTGCTTATATTCTTTACTAATTCTAAAACACTATATTCTTTATGTAATCTGGGTCCAAAGTTAAAAGATTCTCCATGTAAATTTTTATTAAATTTTAACTTAATTGCTAAACACAAATAGCCCCCAACAGCTTCAAGCACATGTTGCCATGGTCTAGTAGATTTTGGATTTCTTAATTTTGCTTTCTTATTTTTTGACCAAGATCTTACACAATCTGGTATTATTCTATTCTTTGCCCAGTCTCCTCCACCTATTACATTTCCTGCTCTAGCCGTGACTATGCGAATTTTTGTTTTATGATTATTTAAAAAATATGAATTAATAAAAGAATTCACTAGAATTTCAGCGGACGCTTTTGAACCACTGTAGGGGTCTTTGCCTCCCAAAACATCGGTTTCCTTATAACCCTTATGTGTTTCTTTATTAAAATAACATTTGTCACTAGTAATTATTATAACATTACATGAGTTTTTTAATTTTCTAAGTGAATCAAGAATATTTAATGTACCCAAAACATTTGTTTGCCATGTTGTTGTTGGGTTACTATAAGACGCCCCAACCAGAGATTGTGCAGCTAAATGAAAAATAAAATGTGGCTTAAAAGAAATAATTTTTTTTTCAAGTTTATATTTATCTCGAATATCTAATTTAATATCTTTAATTCCATAATTTATTTTTGAAACTTTAAAATGATAAGGCTGAGACGGCGGATATAAAGAAATTCCCATTACATCAGCGCCAAGTTGTTTTAGCCACGCAGTTAGCCAAGAGCCTTTGAAGCCTGTATGTCCAGTTACAATTACTCTAGAATTTTTAAAAATTGAAAGATTACTCATTTAACCTCAAGCATTTTTTTAATAAATTAAACTAAATAGTTCACTTTAAATTCAAATCTTTATCTTGAATATATTTAAAATTATTCTTTAATGCTATTTCTGCTTTACAAAGCTCGATTCCCATATCTCCAGCATGTTGCAAGCTAGAAATATATTTTTCATTAATTAAAGTATTAATAATTTCTATAGCTGTTTTTCCTGTAACTTCTGCGACCATATCATTAACTGGGTCGTTTCCCATTTTTTTAAATTTACAGTAACCAACTCTTAGCAAAGAATTTTCTCTATCAATTCCAATTAAAAAATAACCTTTAGGATCCATAACCCAATCTTTGATTTTATCATATTTTGCAACTATTCGTTTTTCTATTTTTTTATTGATTTTAAACCATCTACCTTGGATGGAATCTTCTTTAGAATCAAAGCTCATTGAAAATTAAAATGAAAATTTAATTATTTTTTTTTTAAGAGATAAATTAAAAAGTAATTGTAATATTATTAGATATAAAAAAGTAGATATCAAAGTATTGTGGAAAAAAGGAATTGCTAATACATAAGATTGTAACAATCCTGAAAAGCTTTTTTCATACATTTCTAATGTACGCCAAGCTCCAAAGTTTGTTATAATAAAAAAACACACAGAACTTGCAAGGCCAGTTAGAAAAATTTCTTTAAGTTTAAAATTTCTTATCATCATTCCTATGGCTACAGCCACTATTATAGAGGCGTAAGTAAATATCATGGTATTATGAAAACCTAAATAAAGGTCCCCAAAAAACATTGCTAGAATAACCATGAATGATCCTAAAAAAAAACTTCTAAAATAAAAACCAGAAAAAACACCTGCAGCTAATAAAGGAGTAAAATTTGAAGGATGCGGTATTATCCTAAATAATGACAAAAATATAATTAAACCTAATACTGGTAAAATTTCTTTTTTCAAAATTTTAATTAAGTTTGTCATTTTTATCTAATGTAACACATAATTTAAAATATTATCAATTTATTTTTTTTTTTCTATATTGGTTAAAACCTGTTTTTTTTGTAACTCAGAATAAGTTATCCAATTGGTGATTTCTTCTTGTGTGCGGCCACAACCTACACACAGACCACTTTGAGAGTCCGTAGTACAGATATCAATGCAAGGAGAATCAATCATTAAAAAGCTCTTTTTAATGCAAAATTAAAAGTACGACCTAATGTCGAATATTCGTGTGCTTGCTCATATTTTTCATCAAATAAATTTCTTACTGACAAAGATAAATCATATGCGTTAAAAACATTATAGCTGGTTGATAAATCAAAAGTTGTATAATCTGTTAATATTTGATCTGTCCAACTATCGTTTGAATTACCATAATCTCTAGTCTCACCAACATACTTAATTAAAAGTGAATTTTTAAATTTACTATTAACATTATAATTAATTTGTGAAGCCACAGCATGTCTTGGAACTCTTACTTTGGCAGAATCTACTTTACTTCCTGAATGTCGACACTCATTATCAGAATAAGAACGTCTTTCTTCTGGTTCACAGGTAGAAGCATCAAATGAATCTGTAAATGTGTAAGAAAAATTTATATTTATCTTTTTATCAACTGGTTTCCAATTGCCATCTAATTCAATTCCTTCACTTGTATTTACTCCGCTAGCATTTCTCACTACCCATTCAGTTCTTGCATCACTTTTCAATGCATTTTTTACTTTAGTTTTAAAATATGTAATACCTAATCCTAAATCTAAGTTATCCAAATATGTGTCATATCCCATATCAAAACTGAGTCCTCTTTCAGATTGCAAATCTTCATAAGAGCTTCCTTTTGCTAAAACTGTAGAAGAACCATATTTGTAATCATACAAAGCAGGAAATCTTACTCCAGCTCCAAGTGAAGATCTAATTTTACTATTACCATCTAGTTGATAAGCCAATGTAGTTCTTCCGCTAGTTTTTCTGCCTGCTGCTGTATGGTCGTCACTTCTCAAACCAAAGGTCGAATATAAATTTTGAATAGGTCGAAATTGAAAATCAAAGTATTGTGAAATGATGCTTTCATCATGTTCAGTTTCAGTTTTTCCGTAAGAAACTGGGTATCGTGAAGAATCAAATTCTGAATCAACGCCATAAACAATTTTATTATCTAAATTAAAATTATACTCACTTAAAAAATTAAGTGCATCTCTATAACCAAAATAATTAGTATAGGAATTGTTATAGCTAGTTGTATCTCTTTCAATATGTGTTTTATTATAAGATAGCGTATTTTTAAATTTATTTTTATTATGCAAAAGTTTTAAAGTATAAGAGCCTTCTAAATTATCAGTGCTATCATTCATATCCGTTTGACTTTTAGATACCGCATCATAATCTAAATAAGAATCTGTTAATCTAAGAGAATTTTCAATTTTGAAATTGTCATTAATTTTATAACCCAAGTTGCCAGATATACTATCGTTTCTATAGATATCAGCTTCCCCGTTATCATTCATTGCTGAAATACCATCAGTAATGAATTTGTTTAATCCTAAGTAGTAATTAATAGTTCCATTGTCGCCATCAGCTGATAAATATGCGCTTCTTGTATTGCGTGAACTATTTGTTATTTCAATATTTGAGTTATGTCCTTTTTTTCCTTTTTTAGTAAATATATGTATTGTTCCTCCAATAGCATTGCTTCCATAAAGAGAACTTTGTGTTCCTTTTACAATTTCCACTCTATCTATCGAGTGTTTCATTATATTTTCCATATAAAAACTATTATCGGAAGAAGCAGGGTCTAACATTTTGACTCCATCAATATAAACAGTAGAATATCTTTTTTCGAGACCTCTCATTTGAATACCCTGATTTGTTCCGTGACCTCCCATTTGAAACATATTTGTACTCGTCGCGTTATTGCTTATGACGTCAGCTAAAAAAGAATCTGATGAATTTTTTATTGTATTACTATCTATAACAGTAACTGAACTTCCAACCGTATTATAAGATTGCGGTGTCTTACCTGGGGAAATAACAATTATAGGTATGTCTTCGGCAAGTAAATTTGTGGATGAAATTTGTAATAATAAAAAAAACGATATTATTCTTATATTTTTTAGCATGTAGTTCCTATTAATTTAATTAAAGCTCACACTTTAATTGTTTAATAAACGCCACTGCTAATTTTACATTGCAGAACTAGGCTTTTCCTGGCCAT
>Ga0114993_10001275_pt1 | contig 28890 bp, 25 predicted proteins | sample ArcticOcean_MG_C_FD_87042 | JGI IMG/M metagenome (GOLD analysis project Ga0114993, IMG submission 87042) | Marine microbial communities from western Arctic Ocean - ArcticOcean_MG_CB2_150 | ecosystem: Environmental > Aquatic > Marine > Oceanic | place: Arctic Ocean: Canada Basin | collected...
AAATTCATCTCCGGGCCAGACGGGGACTTGGATTGACCCGGGTCCGTGTCGCTGGGGCCTTCGTCGTGGGGGCGTTGATTTTGGCCGCCTGCGCGCCTGCCAGGACCGTTCCGGTGGCCGAAGTCCAGCCCCTGGATGCCGGTCCACCCGCTGTCGTCCTTCAGCCCCCGGCACCCCAAGCCGCTGTTCAGCCCCCCGCCGCCCCTGCCTTGCCCCCGCCACCGCCGCCGACCATGGCATTGGCGGAATTTATCGGCCTGTCACCGTTTGAAGTGGCGGATTTCTTGGGCGAACCGGATTTGGACCGGCGGGAGCCAACCGCCCAGGTTCTGCAGTACGGCAACGGCGAAGACTGCGTGCTGCATCTATTTCTTTACCAATCATTGGGTGGTGGGTTGTTTCGCGTGGAACATGCCGAGGTACTGCCGAAAGGCGTCGGCCCGGCAGCCCAGGCCGCCTGCATCACCGCGTTGTTGTTGCGCGCGGCAGCTGGCTGAGGCCTATATGGCAGCGGTTTTGTCCTTAAAACCGCACAAATCAGCCACTAAGCAGTCCGAGCATTTGGGCTTGCGGGCGGTGCACACGTAGCGCCCATGCAAGATCAGCCAATGGTGGGCATGCTGTTTCCAGGCGTCGGGCACTGATTTCATCAACTTTGCTTCCACGGCTGCCGGGGTCTTTCCCGGAGCCAACGATGTGCGATTGGAAACCCGGAAAACATGGGTATCCACGGCGATCACTGGCGCGCAAAAGGCGATGTTCAGCACCACATTGGCGGTTTTGCGGCCCACACCGGGCAGGGCCTCCAACGCCTCGCGGTCGTTCGGCACCTCGCTCCCGTGGCGGTCAATCAACTGCTGGCTCAAAGCCACCAGGTTTTTAGCCTTGGTTTTGTACAGGCCGATGGATTTAACCAGATCCCTAACCGTCGCCTCGCCCAGCTCCACCATGGCCTGGGGGGTGTCGGCGGCGGCGAATAACCCGGGTGTGGCCTTGTTGACCCCGGCGTCGGTGGCCTGGGCCGACAACACCACCGCGGCCAATAACGTAAACGTGCTGTGGTGGGCCAGTTCGCCCTTTGGCTCTGGATTGGCATCCGACAGGCGGCCAAAAAACGCTTCAATATCAGGCTTCTTCATGAATTTCTAACGACCGTACTATTTCTCATATAGCGAAAATCCCTGAGATTGCCCAGGCTGCGTCCCCAAGCTAGTCTGATGACATGGTAGTGCAGATGCAGAAAATCGGCGACGTCCCAGAAAAAACCACCGGAACCTGCGGCGCCACCGAGCCATACGCATTCGACGTGATTTTGCATCCCCATCGGTCGTTGTCCCCCACCGGATTTTTTATATTGATGGTTTTCATCGTTGGGGTCAGCTTTTCCGCTGGTTTGGCGTTTTTGTCCCAAGGGGCTTGGCCCATTTTCGGGTTTTTCGGCCTGGATGTGGTGCTGATTTATCTGGCCTTCAAATTCAATTATCGCGATGGCCGCATGTTCGAGACCATCCAGCTAGGAGCCAAGGAATTGCTTGTACGACGGGTGTTTCCGTCGGGGCGGATCCGGGTTTGGACCTTCGAGCCAGCGTGGATGCGGGTGTTGATGGATAATCCCCCGGAACACCACAGCCAGCTGGTGCTGACAAACCGCGAAAAACGCCTGACAGTGGGCGCATTTCTTATCCCCGAAGAACGGCTCGAGGTCGCCGAGGCTTTGAAAGCAGCCTTGTCTGTGTGGCGGGAGTCGGTGCCGGTCCAGGGATGACTGCGCCGAAGCCGGATTTCACGGCGGTGCCTATTCTTCGAATTTTTGATCTTCCCAAGGCCAAAGCGTTCTATTTGGATTTCCTCGGGTTCAGTTTGGATTGGGATCATCAATTCACTAACGATGGCCCGCATTATCTGCAGATTTCCCGTGGGGGGGCGGATGATTTTGCACCTGTCAGAACATCATGGGGATAGATCGCCCGGGTCAGGCGTGTTTGTTCGCACGACGAATCTGACCGAATTTCACGCGGAAATCACCGCCAAGGGATATCAGTTCACGCGCCCGGGCATTGAAGACGCACCGTGGGGCGGTCGCGTCATGACCGTCATCGACCCGTTCCACAGCAAATTGTACTTCTACGAAGCGACCTCGGAGGAAGTCTAGCCTGCTAGTCGCCCAAGACCACCGGGCCGCTAGTCAGCCAAGCCCAGCACGTCTTCCATGCCGTACAGGCCGGGGGGGCGGCCTTGCAGCCAGCGGACGGCGGTCAGCGCCCCACGGGCGAATATGTCCCGGCTTCCGGCTTTGTGGGTCAGCTCGATGCGTTCGTCATCGGCGGCAAAGATCACCGAATGCTCCCCCACCACATTGCCGGCGCGAAACACCCCGTATCCGATTTGCCCGGCCTTTCGCTCGTCGGTGACGCCGTCCCGGCCACGCACTGCCATGGCGTCGTGATCGATCCCACGGCCATCGGCCACGGCTTGGCCCAGGGCCAATGCGGTCCCGGAAGGCGCGTCCACTTTGTGGCGGTGATGGATGTCTGAAATTTCCACGTCGTAAAGGTCATCCAAAGAGGCTGCGGCTCGGCGCGCCAGGGAAACCAGCAAATTGACGCCCAGGCTCATGTTGGCGGCGCTGACGATGGCCACCTGGGTGGCCGCCTGTTCCAACGCTGCCTGGGCTGCGGGGCCAAGTCCAGTAGTGCCGATCACCAGGGGCGTCGCCGTTCTGGCGGCCAAGCCTGCGTGGTTTTGGCTGGTGGAGGGGGCAGTGAAATCGACGATGGCGTCCGAGGCTTGGAATAGGGATGCGGTGTCGCTGGTCACATCAACACCCACGGGACCCAACCCGGTGATGTCGCCCAGGTCGCGGCCAATCCAGTCGCTGCCCTGGAGCTCCGTGCCGCCAGAAATTGTGGTATCCGAGGCGGCGGTGATCTGGTTCAACAGGGCTTGGCCCATGCGGCCACCGCATCCCAACACGCCGATGTTCAACCCTGCCATGCTCGTTAGTCCTTCAGGTCGTCCCAGAATTCCTTGATCTTACCCAAAAAGCTCTCGGACTCCGGGCTGGTTTTTTTGCCCTCGCTGGCCGCGTGGAATTGTTTCAACAAAGCCTCTTGGTCCTTCGACAGATTGACCGGGGTTTCGACGTTTGCCTGGACGAACAAATCCCCCGCCGCGCCGCCGCGCAATGCCGGTATGCCTTTGCCTTTCAGGCAGAATTTTGACGCCGATTGGCTGCCCGGCGGGATTTTTACTTTGATCCGACTGCCGCGCAAATCCGGCACTTCGATGGTGCCCCCCAAGGCAGCCGTGACCATAGGAATGTGGGCGGTGAAAAACAGATTGCTGCCTTCGCGCTGGAATAACCGGTGGGGCGCGACCGACAGAAAAATATAAAGGTCCCCGGCGGGCCCGCCGCGCGGCCCGACTTCTCCTTCGCCTTCCAAACGTATGCGGGTGCCGTCTTCGACCCCCGCAGGAATGGTGACGGACAAGGTTTTTTCCACGCGCACCCGGCCAGTGCCGTTGCAATGGGTACAGGGGTTCTTGATCACTTGGCCCGCACCCTGGCAGGTGTGACAGGTGCGCTCGATGGTGAAAAAGCCCTGTTGGGCACGAACCCGGCCCACGCCAGCACAGGTCGGACAGGTGGCTGGCTTGGTGTCGGCAGCGGCGCCGGAGCCGTTGCATTCATCGCAATGTTCGTGGGTCGGAACCTTGATTTTGGAGGACCGGCCTTTGAAGGCATCTTCCAGGGAGATTTCAAGATTATAACGCATGTCGGCGCCCCGGGCCGGGCCAGCGGACCCCTGACGGCGGCCGCGGAATTCACCGAATAAATCATCGAACACATCGGCGAACGACGATCCAAAACCGCCAAATCCGCCGGTGCCACCACCGGCGCCCTGAACCGCCTCGGCACCAAATTGGTCAAAGGTCGCGCGTTTCTGGTCGTCGGACAAAACCTCGTAGGCTTCCGTGATTTCTTTGAATTTTTGCTCGGCGCTTTTGTCCGGGTTGCGATCCGGGTGAGATTTCTTGGCTAGGTCGCGGTAGGCCTTTTTGATTTCGGGCCCTGAGGCATTCCTGCCTACGCCCAGCAAACTGTAAAAATCAGACGCCGCCATTCGTTCCTACCGCAAGTTTGGCCGGTGTTTGGATTGCGCCTACACCCCCGCCGAATACAAGACCGCCCGGGACCGGGGTCGTCCGGACCTGGGCGGCCACAATGTGCTGCTCGAATCTATTACGCTGATTCGTTCTTTTTGTCGTCGTCCACTTCTTCGAATTCGGCATCAACCACTTCGCCTTCGTCCTCAGGGGCTTCGCCGTCATCGCCATCGTCGGAGTCTTCGTTGTTGGCGCCTTCGGCACCTTTGCCCTCATCGGCACCGTCCTGGGCCTGGTACATGGCCTCCCCCAACTTCATGGACGATTGGGTCAGGATTTCGGTCTTGGCGCGAATGTCGTCGGCGTCGTTGCCTTCGATGGCGGCTTTCAAGGCTTCGATATCGCCAGCGATGGCCTCTCGTTCGCCCTCCTCGATTTTTTCGCCATACTCCGACAGCGTTTTCTCCGTGGTGTGCACCAAAGCTTCGGCGTTGTTGCGGGCTTCGGCGGATTCCCGGAGCTTTTTGTCCTCTTCGGCGTGGGACTCTGCGCTTTGGACCATTTCCTCTACTTCGGCATCGGACAACCCGCCAGACGCCTGGATGCGCACTTGCTGTTCTTTGCCTGTGCCCTTGTCCTTGGCGGAAACGTTGACGATCCCGTTGGCATCGATGTCAAAAGTCACATCGATCTGCGGTACCCCCCGGGGTGCCGCCGGAATGCCGACCAAATCGAACTGGCCCAACAATTTGTTGTCCGCCACCATTTCACGTTCGCCCTGGAACACCCGGATGGTCACGGCGCCCTGGCTGTCTTCGGCGGTGGAAAACACTTGGCTTTTCTTGGTCGGGATCGTGGTGTTGCGCTCGATCAATCGGGTGAACACACCGCCCAGAGTTTCGATCCCCAATGACAGCGGCGTCACATCCAACAGCAACACGTCTTTGACGTCGCCTTGCAGCACGCCAGCTTGGATCGCCGCGCCAATGGCTACGACCTCGTCGGGGTTCACACCCTTGTGGGGTTCGCGACCAAAGAAATTTTTGACCTTTTCCATGACCTTGGGCATGCGGGTCATGCCGCCGACCAAGACCACTTCGTCGATTTCGCCGGCGCTGAGTTCGGCGTCTTTCAAGGCTTCTTTGCACGGGCCCATGGTGCGTTCGATTAGGTCGTCCACCAAGGCTTCCAATTTGGCCCGGGTAAGCTTCATGGTCAGATGCTTCGGCCCCGACGCGTCGGCGGTGATGAACGGCAAATTGATTTCCGTTTGGGTGGCGCTAGACAGCTCAATCTTGGCTTTTTCCGCCGCCTCTTTCAGGCGCTGCAGAGCAAGTTTATCACCGCGCAAATCGATCCCAGCCTCTTTCTTGAACTCATCGGCCAGGTATTCCACTAGGCGAAGGTCAAAATCTTCACCACCCAGGAACGTATCGCCGTTCGTGGATTTTACTTCGAACACGCCGTCGCCCAGTTCCAGCACCGAAATGTCGAATGTGCCACCGCCCAAATCGAAGACGGCAATGGTCGACGACTTGTTGGTGTCCAGGCCATAAGCCAGGGCAGCCGCCGTGGGCTCGTTGATGATGCGTTTGACTTCCAGCCCGGCAATTTTACCAGCGTCCTTGGTGGCCTGGCGTTGGGCATCGTTGAAGTACGCGGGAACCGTGATGACCGCTTCGGTCACCGGCTCACCAAGATAGGCTTCCGCCGTTTCCTTCATCTTTTGCAGGATGAAGGCGCTGATTTGGCTGGGGGCGTAGCTTTCACCCTGGGCTTTGATCCAAGCGTCGCCGCCATCTGATTTGACGATGGCATAGGGCACCATATCGATGTCCTTGGCGGTCATCGGATCATCAAAGGTCCGGCCAATCAGGCGTTTGATGGCAAACAGTGTGTTTTCGGGGTTTGTGACCCCTTGGCGCTTTGCTGCCTGGCCCACCAGGCGCTCGCCATCGTCGGTAAAGGCGACCATGGACGGTGTGGTCCGGCCACCTTCAGCGTTTTCAATGACTTTGGGGTCCTTTCCGTCCATGACGGCGACACACGAATTCGTGGTCCCCAAATCGATGCCAATAATTTTTCCCATACGTTCCTCTTTATGCGGCAGGTCCGATCGGCCACTTTGTCGATATTAACGGCACCGAACGGATCCCCAAAAAATACGCCAATTCCAGCCCGGATCACTTCGGGTTAGGCTTGATGGATATATAGGAACGCTTTGAGGTCTTCGCAACTAGTTCCGCGCCCATAAAAGTCCCGGCAGTGATACCGCCTTGGCCCTTGGCGTGTAGTGTGCGCCCCAGGTGACTAACAAGCAGATAACCGGTGGAGAATTTGCATGAAGTTTCGGGTGTGGTTGGCTGGCATGGCCTTGGCGATTGGGTGGGTAGCTGCGGGGCCCGGTTGGGCGGCAGATTTCCAAATCGGTGCCATTTCCATCGACGCTCCGTGGGCCACAGGGGCTCGCTGCGAGATCGCGGGACATTCAGCGTTTATTTTACCATCAGCAACGATGGTGACCCCGATCGATTAATCCTGGCAACAACATCAGTGGCCGAAGAAATTGAATTTCGCGAAACAGTCGTCCAATCCGACGTCATCCGTGCGGCCTGTCTGAACAACGTCAACATTCCCGGCGGCACCTCATTCGTTTAATCCAGAAAGCGCATTCTTGCTGTTGCTGCGGGCCGATTCAGTCGAAACTGGAACCGTCGTCACCGTTGAATTGATGTTTGAATTGGCGGGAACCTTGAAAATTCAGGTTCCAATCTTGGACCGTCGCGCCATCGGCCCGAACTAGGCCGGATTCAAGCCTCGGTATCCAAATTAATGCCTGATTCCCCGTCTGGATCTCCGGCATTCTGCTCGGGGTGGTCTGGGCTGGCGGGGGCCTTGGCGACGCCCACCATGGCCGGGCGCAACAGTCGCTCGCCGATGACAAAGCCCTCCTGGACGACCTGAACGATGACGCCGGGATCCTTGTCGGCCGTCTCCATTTCGAACATGGCCTGGTGGAAATTGTGATCAAATTTTTCGCCCATGGGTGAAATTTGTTTGATTCCATGGCGTTCGAGGCTGGCCAGCAAATCCCGTTCGGTCATTTCCACCCCTTCCATGAATGCCTGGTCGGCATTTTCGGCGGGAGGTTCTGAGCCGGGCTTTGCGCTTTCGATGGTGCGGCGCAGATTGTCGGCGACGGTCAGCATGTCCCGGGCAAAATTAGTGACCGCGTATTTTGACGCATCCGTGCGATCGCGATCGGCACGCCTGCGCACATTTTGGGTTTCGGCCAAGGCCCGCAGCAATTGATCTTTTAGTTCGGAAACTTGCTCCTCGGGAGTCAGAACAATGGGCTTGGGTGAAATATCGACGTCGTCATCGGCTTCATCCGCGCCGTCGTCATCGGCGGCGTCCAGGTCTTCGATGTCTTCGTCAAAGTCATCGGACTCCACTGGGTCGCCGTCCTGCACGTCGTCCATTTCGTCGCCACTAATCATCGCTACTATCTCCTTAACCGATTAATCGTCCGATTACCTTGGCTGTGTAGTCAACCATGGGAATGATGCGGGCATAGTTCAACCGGGTCGGGCCGATGATGCCGATGGCGCCGACAATGTCCGCGTGGGAATTGGTGTACGGCGCAACCACCATGGACGACCCGGTCATTTCGAAAAGCTGGTTTTCCGTGCCGATATAGATGCGCACGCCCTCGGCTCCTTCGGCCATATCCAGCATGCGCAAAATGTCCTGTTCGGCGTCCAGGGCGTCGAACAGCTTGCGAATGCGTTCTAAATCCTCCACCGCCGTCACGTCGGTCAGCAGCTTGCCCTGGCCGCGCACGATCAATGCGCTGGGGCCCTGGCCCCCGGCCCAGGTGGCCAGACCGGCCGCCACCACCCGGGCGGTCAGGTCATCCAGTTCCGCTGTGTGGTGGGCGATTTCGCTGGTGATTTCGTCCCGGGCTTCGGCAAAGGTTCGGCCGCTCAGACGGGAATCCAAATAATTCGATGCCTCGATCAGTCCGGATTGGGGCATATCGGGGGGCACGTCGGCGATGCGATTTTCCACGATGCCGTCTTCGGTGACCAAAATCACCAATGCCCGGCCCGGAGACAATCCCACCATTTCGATATGCTTGACCCGGGAATCCATTTTCGGCGCCACCACGATGCCCGCGCACCCGGCCAGCCCCGATAACATGGCCGACGCTTCCTTCAACGAATCCGCCAGGCTGCGCCCCGCCGCCGCACAGCGGGCTTCGATGGTTGCCTGTTCTTCTTCGGTCAGATCGCCAATTTCAAGTAGGCCATCAACGAAAAACCGCAATCCTACTTCGGTGGGGATGCGCCCAGCCGAGGTGTGCGGGGCATACAACAGCCCGGCCCCTTCCAGATCGGCCATGACGTTGCGCACCGATGCCGGTGATAGCTTTTGCCCCAAACGATTTGCCAAGGTGGCGGAGCCAATGGGCTCGCCGGTTTCCACATAGGAATCGACAATGAGGCGGAAAATTTCCCGGGATCGCTCGCTCAGCTCATGAATCATTGTTGGGCATCTGTGGCAAAGCGGGAACGATGCGCCCCCGCCAATATTCAAAGGACGCCAATCAAATGTATGGACCCGGCCCATTGACGTCAACGCGGGCAGGGGCAGGGTGAAGGCAATAAATCTGGTTCCCTCCAGGGGAATAGGGCTTTAGAACCCATTGGCCGTTCTAAGGGGAGAAATTCATGCGACCATCGGGCCGATCACCAAATCAATTGCGGGAAATCAAACTAGAGCTGGGCTTTTCCAAGTATGCCGAGGGATCGTGCATGGCGCGGTTCGGCGACACCCACGTGTTGTGTACCGCCAGTGTAGAAGGCCGGGTGCCGCCGTGGCTGCGCAATTCTGGCAAGGGATGGGTCACCGCCGAATACGGCATGTTGCCCAGGGCCACCAACGAGCGCATGAACCGTGAAGCCGCCCGGGGCAAACAATCGGGACGCACCCAGGAAATCCAGCGGCTGATTGGCAGGTCCTTGCGCGCCGTCACCGATATGGAAGCCCTGGGCGAACGCTCGATCAAGATCGATTGCGATGTCATCCAGGCCGACGGCGGCACCCGCACCGCCGCCATCACCGGCGGCTATGTAGCTCTGCATATGGCCTTCGCCGGCATGGTGGCGGACAAAAGCTTGGCCGCCAGCCCGCTGATTGGGCACGTGGCCGCCATTTCATGTGGAATCGTCGATGGGGCGACGGTGTTGGATCTGGATTACGTGGAAGATTCCGGTGCCGATGTGGACGCAAATTTCGTCATGACCGACGACGGCGCAGTGATCGAAATTCAAGCCACCGCCGAAGCCGATCCCTTTAGCCGCGACAAACTGAACGAAATGTTGGATTTGGCCAACGAGGGTATTGCCGAATTGGTCAGGGTTCAGCGCGCTGCATTGGGCATCGCGGATTAATTTGTGACCGCCCACCGGACCTTCACCGGGACCAAACTGGTGATGGCCACCCATAACCCGGGCAAAGTGCGGGAATTGGGGGAACTGTTGGCGCCGCTGGGAATCAAGGCAATTTCGGCGGGGGACTTGGGTTTGCCCGAACCGGTGGAAGACGGCGACACTTTCGCAGCAAATGCCCGGATCAAGGCAGTGGCGGTTGTGGCGGCCAGCAGCTTGCCAGCGTTGGCCGACGATTCTGGCATGGTTGTCCACGCACTGGACGGCGCACCGGGGATTTTTTCGGCCCGGTGGGCCGATGCGTCGGGTGGATTCCACACGGCTATGGAACGGGTGGATCGGGAATTGAATGCATTGGGCACGGAGGATCGCACCGGGCATTTTGTCGCCGCCCTGGCCCTGGCCTGGCCCGACGGTCACGTGGAAATTTTTGAAGGTAGGGTGGATGGCACCCTGGTGTGGCCAACGCGAGGCGATAACGGATTTGGCTATGACCCCATGTTCGTGGCAGACGGCTACGACCTAACCTTTGGCGAAATGGATCCCGCAAAAAAGCACGCCATCAGCCACCGGGCCGACGCGTTCGCCAAATTGCTGGTGGGGTGTTTCAGTGCCAGTGACTGATTTCGGCGTCTATGTGCATTGGCCGTTTTGCTTGGCAAAATGCCCCTACTGCGATTTCAACAGCCATGTACGGGATTCCATCGACCAAGATTGCTGGCACCAAGCATACCTGACAGAAATTCGCAGCACTGCCAGCCGAGCAGAGCATTTGGGCGATGCATCAAGTGTGTTTTTCGGCGGTGGCACCCCATCGTTGATGGACCCTGACTTGGTGGCCGGGATTTTGGACGCTCTCACGGAGGTCATTGGCATCGCACCCGATCCCGAAATCACCATGGAGGCCAATCCGACCTCGGCGGAAGCCGCAAATTTCCAAGCCTATCGGGCTGCTGGGGTGAATCGCCTATCCCTGGGTATCCAGGCACTGGACGATGCGGCGCTGAAATTTTTGGGCAGGGAGCATTCTGTGGCGTCGGCCCTGGATGCTTTGGACATCGCCCAAAATACCTTTAATCGGGTGTCGTTCGATTTGATCTATGGCCGCCCCGGCCAGACGCTGGGCGAATGGACCGATGAACTGTCCCGGGCCTTGGCGTTCGGCACTGGGCACTTATCCCTGTATCAGCTGACCATCGAGCCGGAGACCAAGTTCGCCGAAACCTACGCAAACGGCGGGCTTTCGCTGTTGGACAACGACACCGCGGCGGACTTGTTCGAAGTGACCCAGGGGCTGTGCAAAGGCGCTGGCTTGCCGGGGTACGAGATTTCCAATCACGCTAAGCCGGGCCAGGAATGCGCCCACAACATGGTGTATTGGCGGTCGGGGGATTGGCTGGGGATCGGTCCCGGGGCCCACGGTCGCCTCACCTGCGGGGCAGACCGCATTGCCACCACTCAACACCGCAGCCCCGATAGCTGGTTGAAGGCGGTGGAATCCGACGGCTCAGGGGCGGGGCCGGAACACGCCCTGGATGCTGCGGCGCGCCTGGAAGAATCCGTGATAATGGCCATGCGTCTGGCCGAAGGACTGTCTGAAACCCGCTTCACGCACCAAACCGGATGGTCGTTCGAAATTGCCTTTGGCCGCGTCCTGCCCGACTTGATCGGCGATGGCTTCGTCGAAATGACCGATGGTGCCCTGCGCACCACGCCACAGGGCCGCTTGGTGCTCAATCAAATTGTGGCGCGGCTGATCGAAGCTAGTTGATGGCGATCGCGAACGTCACAGGGGCGGGGTCGATGACCTTCAGGCCCTTTGGCTCCACCTCCATCACCGCCAATCCGCGCTCGACAATGCCATTGGTCAGGAAACGGAAAATTCCGTCGGACCCGGCAAATCCGCTGGTTGAGCCGATGGCGGCGATGGAAAAGTCGACGATCTCCGCCCGTGACAGCACGGCGGCCAGGGCCACGGCGTCATAGGCCAAGGTGGCGATGCGGCTAGGGCGATACCCATGGATGTCGGCAAAGCGGTCAAAAAACGCCTGGGACAGATCCGGTGGCGGGGCGGCAAACCAGCCGCCCACCAATGATGGTTCTTGGCCCAACGTGTTATCGTCCCACAGGCCGGTGCCCAAAAACCGCACTAATTCAGGGTCTATATCAAAAAACGGCAACAACGGTGCCACTTGGCGCAGGCGCGACCCACCTTCGGGGATCAATACGGCGTCGTAACCCAAGGCCCCCAAAGTTTCCACATCATCCAGGCGCGCCAGTTCGGCCCGGGCGGCGTCGTCTGTACGGGCTTGTAACAACCGGCGCTGGGCCGTCAATTGATCCCGGCGGAACTGATAATCCGCCAACATCCGCACCGGAGTCATCAAATCTATGTCGCCTTCGTGGGCGTACAGCTGGGTTTGGGCAACCACACCACCGTTGGCAACGGCGGCTGCCCGCAAGGCATCCACCACCGCAAAGCCATAGGGCGAATCCGGTGCCAGAACGGCGATCCGCCCAAGCCCCTGGGACACGGCGTATGCCACAACACGTTCGACTTCTTTTTGGGGCATAAAGGACAACAAAAAAACGCCGTTTCCGGCGACGGTGGCGTCGGTGGAAAACGCCACCATGTTTATTCCCCGGGCCCGGGCGGGGACGGCGGCGGCGGCCACCGAGGCGCTGAAAACCGGGCCCAAAATCAGCTGGGCGCCTTCTTGCAGGGCTGAATCAGCTGCGGCCTGGGCGCCTTCCGGGGTGCCCATGGTATCCCTCGGCAACAACACAAAATTGTTGCCGCCAATCTCATAAAGGGCCATCACCGCCGCATCCAACAACGACCGGCCCAATCCTTTTTCTGGCCCGGTCAGGGGCAACAACAACGCAACCCGAATCGGCCCGCCGTCTTCCGGTTGGATTAATAGCGGGGATTCTGGCGGTGCTGGCACTTGCAACGGGATCACCGGTGGCTCGCCCACCGGCAATTCAACGAAAACTTCTGGTTCCGGCAATTCAGCAGCGGCTGGGGGCTCAAACGCTTTTGCTGGTGTTTGGGGTCCTGCGGCAGCGTCTGCCGGGCCCCCGATGGCTGGCGTGAAAGCTCCGTTCGCGCTAGTTGTGTCGGCGCATCCACCGGCAAGAACCAAAACGGCGATCAACCATGCCCCGGCCGCGACAGTCTTCACAAAGCCAAGGTGCGGGGAATGGGAATGGGCGTCGGTCATTAGGCGCGGCCAAGGGTAAGGGCGGGCCAATCCGAAGTAAACCAAAGGGAATTTTGAACCCCGGGCTTTATGTGGTGGCGACCCCCATCGGCAACATGGGCGACATCACCCTGCGGGCGCTTGAAGTGCTGGCCGATGCCGATGTGATTGCCTGCGAGGATACCCGGGTCACCGCGAAATTATTGGCGCGCCACGGCATTAGCACCCCCACCACCCGGTTTGACGATCACAACGCCGCCCAATCCAGGCCGCGATTGTTGGCCCGCGTGGGCAATGGCCAATCGGTCACCTTGGTCTGCGATGCCGGGACGCCGTTGATTTCTGATCCGGGCTATTCATTGGTCCGGGCAATGGCAGACGCCGGGTATCCGGTTGTTCCCATCCCCGGACCATCGTCCGTGATGGCGGCGTTGAGTGTCGCCGGGTTGCCCACGGACCGGTTCTTGTTTGCCGGATTTTTGCCGCCTAAAACAGCCGCCCGGATCAAAGAACTAGATGGTTTGGCGTCGTTGCAGGCAACCTTGGTGTTTCTGGAATCTCCCCGGCGGCTGGCGGCGGCCTTGGCCGACATGGCGGAGGTGTTTGGGTCCCGTCCGGTCACGGTTGGCCGGGAACTCACCAAGCGGTTCGAAGAACTTCGCCGTGGGACATTAGAAGACCTGGCCGCTCATTATGCGGCGTCCGAGGCGCCAAAGGGCGAAGTGGTCGTGGTGGTCGGTGGTGCTGGCGATGCCCATGCACCGACCGAGGCCGAAGTTTTGGCGTCGCTGGGCCGGGCCATGAAAACCGTGTCGTTGCGCGAAGCGGTCAGGGACGTGACCGCGCAAACCGGCCTGCCCCGGCGCACGGTTTATGCTCTGGCCCTTACATTGACATCCAAGTGAGGACAAACACTGCAGGCGAAATTACGCGCATTACCGAGCGCCGTCGGGCCGAGACCGCTGGTTGCCGGGCAGAGGTGTTGTGTGCCTGGATACTGCGGATCAAAGGCTATCGCATTGTCGCTCAGCGATCCCGGCAACCCGGTGGCGAAGTTGATCTGATCACCCAGCGCCAAGGGGTGCTGGGTTTTGTGGAAGTCAAAGCCCGGGCAAGCACCCGGGACACCATTGAATCCATATTTCTACGTCAGCAATCCAGAATCATTCGGGCGGCCAAATTCTTTGTCGCCAACAACGCGCACTTTGCTGATCGGACCTTGCGGTTCGATGTCATTCTGGTAGCGGCCTGGAGGTGGCCGGTTCATATTCCCAACGCTTGGCATATACTGGCTTGAGCGCTGTGCCCAACGAGAGGTATCCGTAAATGATTGCAGTCCGACCCCGCCAAATTCTGAACCTTTCTGCCCGTGTCGCCTTGGTGGCTTCCGCTCTGGTGCTGGGCGCTTGCCAATCCTTGCTGTTGGGTGGCGCGGCTCTTGTCGGTGTGGCGGCAGTCCAGGAACGATCTGTGGGCGCAGCCTTGGACGACGCCACCATTCAATTTCTGATCAATCAAAAGCTGTTGGAAACGAACGAAGTCTTGTTCCTGCGTGTCGGCATCGAAGTGTTGGAAAAACGCGTGCTTTTGACCGGCAGTGTCACTACCCCCGATAATCGGGTGGAGGCTGTGCGGGCGGCTTGGCAGGTGGACGGTGTCCGCGAGGTGCTGAACGAAATCCAAATCGCCGAACGCGATGCATTGTCTTACCTGAACGACGCTAGGATCACCGCCCAATTGCGGTTCCAGATGTTGACCGATGCCGAGGTTGCCGACGTGAATTATTCGGTCGATACGGTGAACGGCACGGTCTATCTGATGGGCATTGCTGTCGATCAGGCCGAACTGGATCGGGTCTCCGATTATGCCCGGGCTATCTCTGGCGTAGAAAATGTCATCAGCCATGTGCGGCTGTCTGACGACCCCCGCCGCTAGCCTTCAAGCGTGGCCCTTCAAGTCGCGATCCAAATGGATCCGGTTGTCGACATCGACGTCGATGCCGACAGTACCTTTGTGCTGGCCTCGGAAGCCCAAGCCCGGGCCCACGACCTGTTCCATTACGGCCCCCAAGATTTAAGCCTGAACCAAGGCCGAGTGGTGGCCCGGGCCCGCCCCATGTCGGTCAGCCGGGACACCGGGGGTCACGCCAATCTGGGGGACGCAGTGGCCCTGGAATTGGCTGATGTGGATGTGGTGCTTATGCGCCAAGATCCTCCGTTCGATATGGCCTACATCACCGCCACGCATATTTTGGAACATATCCACCCCCAAACCTTGGTGGTGAACGATCCGGTCAACGTGCGCAACGCCCCGGAAAAATTGTTCGTCACCCACTTCGATGGGGTGATGCCGCCGACGCTGATTTCGTCCGACCGCTATGAAATCCTGGCCTTTCGCGCCGAACACAATGACATCATCGTCAAGCCCCTGTACGGCAACGGCGGTGCCGGGGTGTTTCACGTCACCCCCGACGATGAAAACCTGAACGCCCTGATGGAATTGCTCACCGGTCTGTATCGCGAACCCATCGTGGTTCAACGCTACGTCCCGGAAATCCGCCAAGGCGACAAACGCATCATCTTGGTGGAGGGCGAGCCGGTTGGGGCCTTTTTGCGGGTGCCAGCAAAGGGCGAAGCCCGATCCAATCTGCACGTCGGCGGCACGGCGCACCAGTCGACGTTGACCGCCCGCGAGATAGAAATTTGCCAAATCATCGGACCGACCTTGAAGGAAATGGGCTTGCTGTTCGTGGGCATCGATGTGATCGGTGATTGGCTGACGGAAATCAACGTGACCTCGCCCACCGGGCTGCAAGAAATCAATCGCTTCGACGGCGCAAAGTTGGAAGCAAACATTTGGGATGCGATCGAGGCGCGGCTTTCATGAACGAAAAGAGACAACAACTCCGTGACTTGGTGGATGCCAAATCCTTAAAACGCGGCGATTTCACTTTGGCCTCGGGGGCCAAATCAAAGTTCTATTTCAACATGAAAGAAACCTTGTTCGACCCGGAAGGTGCCACCCTGATCGCTGATTTGATCCTGGATGAAATCGCCGCTGACGACGCAGATTTTGTCGGCGGTCTGGAAATGGGTGCTGTGCCCATCGCTGCCTGTGTTGCAATGCGATCGGCACAACGGGCCGCCCCGTTGCGTGGGTTCTACATCCGCAAACAAGCCAAAGACCACGGGGTCGGCAAACGCATAGACGTTGACCTGGCCCCCGGCGCGAAGGTCGTTGTGGTGGAAGACGTGACAACATCGGGAGGGTCGGTGTTGCAAGCCATCGAAGTCATCCGGGCTGAAGGCTGTGTGGTCACCAAAGCCATCACGATTTTGGATCGCGACGGCGGTGCCACCAAGTTGCTGGCCGACGCTGACATCGAACTTTTTCCGCTGCTGCGGTCTTCTGATTTTGATTTGAGCTAGGCGGCTCCGCCGCGGTCGCCCGCATCAACACGGTGGCGTTCCAGGGCGTGAAAGATATGGAAGTGGATGTCCAGGTCCAGATCGCATCGGGTGTGCCCGCCTTTACCGTGGTAGGTCTGCTGACGGGCTGGCCCTTGGCCAGCTCCCCCACAGACAGGGCTGCACGCGCAGCGCCTCAAAATTCTGCGCCGGGTCGGGTCCGCCAGGGCTGTGATCGCTTCTGCGTAAGCCATGACTTACCGCAAGCTATCACTTGCCAATAATCAAGCGGGAAAAGGGCCCTTAAAAGAACTCCGGCAACGCAGCCTTTAAGGCCGCTTCGATGCGATCTTTGGGGGTGACGTCGGTTGGCGGGCATTCGAACGTCTGGCCGGTGACCTGTTCGTACAGGCGCACATACTTCGCGGAGAATTCCAGCAGCACGTCGTCGGGGATTTCTGGGATCGGATCTTTGTAGGGATCGCAGCGCTCGGCGATCCACAGACGCAGAAATTCTTTGTCCAGACTTTCGGGCTCGGACCCCTCAGCCATGCGGGATTCGTAGGCTTCGGCGATCCAAAAACGGCTTGAATCCGGGGTGTGCACTTCGTCAGCTAAAACGATTGCGCCGTCCTCGTCGGTGCCAAATTCGTATTTGGTATCCACTAAAATCAGACCGTTTTTCGCGGCGATTTCCCGGCCCCGGGCGAACAACTCCAAGCTAAACCGCGCCAGTTCGTCCCATGTGGCTTGGGGCAACAGGCCGCTTGCAAAGATTTCGTCTGGGGTGGTGGGGGCGTCGTGTTCGCCCTGTTCTGCCTTGGTGGTCGGGGTCAAAATGGTGCCTGGCAGTTTAGCGTTCTTGGTCAACCCGTCGGGAAATTCCACCCCGTACATGGTGCGCGCACCCTTGTCGTACATGGGCCAAATGCTGGTTTCCGTGGACCCGGTCATGTAATCCCGCACCACCATTTCCACCGGCAGCATGTCCAGGCGCTTGACGATGGTGACGTTGGGGTCGGGGAATTCCAACACATGATTGGGGCAGATGTCTGATGTCTCTTCGAACCAAAACCGCGCGGTCTGGGTCAGGACCTGGCCCTTGTAAGGGACCGCGGCCAGCACTTTGTCGAACGCCGATTGGCGGTCGGTGGTAATCATCACCGTGCGCCCATCGGTCAGGTCATAAGCGTCCCGCACTTTGCCGCGGCGGAAACCGGGCGCGTTAGGAAATTCAGCGTCGGTGACGCAGTTGTCTGGGGAAACAGATTGCATAGCGGCTTCGTCCTCGGGCTGCGAACCCATTCTTGAAGGGGTGGGGCAGTATCCACGGATCGCCGCGTTGGTGTAGAATTATTTAGGCGTCGACGGACGCGTCCGACGGATCTTGGATTTCAAAGGGCGCCTGGATTAGCCCGGTTAGGTGCCCAAGGTCGGTGATGTCTGGGTCGCTTCCAGCCTTGATCGCGGCCTAGATAGATTTAGCTGAGGCAGCAGCCAAATCGCACAAGGTGCCCTGATTGCGGCACTTGGTGACCGCCGCCAGAACCTTAGTTTCGGCGGCCACCGTTTGCATTCCAGGCAAATGATCCTTCAATTTGGAATTTTGCGGCCCACCCGTTAGGTGGGCGATGACTTGGTCCGCTAGCCACAGGAATTGCACGGTCTGACGTTGGGCGCGCATCGTATTGACGGTGTTGAAATTTTTTTTGGACGGTGGTTCATCGGAAAATCCGGTGGTCCACCGGCGCAAGGGGTTTGGGACTTCGACCAAAGAAATGGTTTCTTCTGCTTCCCGCGCTGCCCGGCGTCGATCGGGCCCCACATAATCGTATGTCACCACAAATGGCCGACGATGCATGATCAGCGCTTTCAGGCCGTGTTCGGCGCTGGCCTGGGTAATGGTTCGGTAAAAATCAAATCGGCGCCAGAATCGATCGCTCGGCGCACCAAGTTCGCTTCTGGCTCGCTCACCAAGGCGACCACAGGCATGAACGGCTGGCCACCGATTATGTTGCGCAGAATTTTGCGGATCATTTCCAAGATATGACCGTCCTCCATCGTGGGGATGCCAATCAGCAAGGACACTTCGGATTTGGCCAATCGATGACCCAGGGCTTCGACGGACTCCACATGCTCAAGGCTGCGGAAACATAGACTTCAAAAATCTCTGCAACGGCTGCCTGGCGCTGGAATCTTCGTCGGCAATGACCGTTGGGACATCTCTAAAATCGAACCGCACGCCCCATACTCCAATGGTCATAATTGCCGGTCCCGCCGATGCTAGGCCCGGCTGGGTTGGGACTAATATGAATCTAAATTTTATATGATTTCTTAACGGTGGAAAAAATATCTCGCAGCATCGCTGGGGAAGTACGGTCGTCATGGCGAAGTTTATTTTCGCGCGATGACCTTAATGCCGGGTTTGAAGGCGATTGCCCGGTGCACAACAGTCAGGCCGTGGCGCTCCAATAATTGGATCAGATTCGCGGCGTTGAAATACAGGCAATGCTCAGGCGGCTTAAAGGCGTCCCAGGCATCTAAATCATCCGGCCGCCGCCAATGGTCCAAATCAGGGGTAGTCAGGTACAGCACGCTTTCCGATTGCATCAACCCCGTCACCGCATCCATGAAGGCGTTGCAATCAGGGGCATGCTCGATGACTTCCGAGCAATAAATTGCAGTAAATGGATCAGGCTTAGTCGCAGCAAAGTCGCTCAATGTTGCCCGTTGGAATGTATTGTCGGGGAACTTGCTTTGCGCCCATTCGATTGATGCCGGGTCTGGGTCGATGCCAACGGATTCGAAGCCGGCCCTGCGCGCAGCCTCCACCATGAACCCGCCGTTACAGCCAACATCCAAAAGTCGCCCGGAGGTGACGAATTTGTTTAGCCGACGTAACCGGCGTTTGGACCGGGCCAATTTGCGGGCTACCTTGGCGAAATAGCCGTCCGATGTATTACTGTCGTACTGGGCGGCCAGGGCATCGGCCGACGGCATGGGGTCCAAATATACAAACCCGCACACGGCGCATTGCCACAACGTCAGTTGGCCGAAGCGCGGATGCTTAACGGTGGTGAACGGGTGGCACTCGGTGGCGGCGCAAATTTGGCAAGCGGTCTCTGACATGTGGCCAGAACTTGCTGTGATCCGCCCGAACGGTCAAGCTTGATACATGGATCAGCATCTAACCGCCGTCCCAATTGCCGTCACTGCGGTACGGGCAGGATTGGCACGGTATCCAAGGATCGAAATCGTCACATTTGGTTGCTTCGGCGCCGACGTCCTTGCAGCCTACGAAAGTTCTATTTCCTAGAGCGCAGATCAGAATCAAGCTGCCAGCAAGCGCTGGTCACGATTTGCTTGCGCGCCTAAATCAATGATTTAGAACTAGGCCCGGCGCAGGGGAATGGGGGACTTTGTTTCGACCGCACCGGAGGAATGGGCGGCTAGCGCTGCTAAATTCACCACTGCGGACACGGTTGAACCCATGGGCAGAATTTGCGCAGGTTTTTCCAGCCCCACCAACAGGGGGCCGATGACGGTGCCGCCGCCGATCTCCTGCAACAGTTTCGATGAAATGTTGGCGGCGTTCATGCCCGGCATGATCAACACATTGGCGGGGCCTGACAGGCGACAGAACGGGTACATTTCCATCAGCTTGGCATTCAACGCCACATCGGCAGCCATTTCCCCGTCGTATTCAAAATCCACATCCCGGGCATCCAACAATGCCACGGCGTCGCGCACCCGATCCGATACCTCTTGCTTGGGATTGCCGAACGTCGACGCCGACAGCATAGCGACCCGCGGTTGGTGCCCCAATCGGCGCACGGCTGCCGCCGATTGAATGGCGATGTCCGCAAGCATTGCGGCGTCGGGGATTTCGTGCACCAAGGTATCGGCGATAAACACGGTGCGGTCCCGGGCCACCATCAAGGTGATGCCCAGTGGCCGGTGCCCCGGCAATGGGTCCAACACCCGGCGAATGTCCGCCAAAACCTCGGCTGAATTGCGGGTCAATCCGGTGACACAGGCGTCCACATCCCCGTGGGCGGCCATGCATGCGGCATAGACCGTTCGGAACACGTTCACCATGCGTCGGCAATCCCGGTACAACAGTCCTTGGCGTTGCAATCGTTGGTACAGAAAATCGGTGTAACCCGCGCTGCGTGGGCTGGCCGCTGAATCTTCGATTTCGACGCCTTCCAGGCTGCCCAAGCCGATATCGTCGGCGACTTTGCGCACCCGTTCGGGTCGACCAATCAGAACCGGGGTGCCGTACCCGGCGTCGCGAAAGGCAATGGCGGCACGGATGATTTGTTCTTCTTCGCCTTCGGCAAATGCCACCCGTTTGGGGTTGTTGCGCACCTGTTCCAAAATCAAATGCAGAGGCCCAGCGACCGGGTCCAGGCGGGCGCGCAGTTCGGCCCGGTAATTATCCATGTCGATAATCGGCCGCTGAGCCACACCAGAATCCATGGCGGCTTGGGCGACGGCGGGAGACACCCGGGAAATCAGACGCGGATCAAACGGCACCGGGATGATGTATTGGCGGCCATACTGGGGGCGCTCGCCGGAATAGGCAGCGGCCACTTCGTCGGGCACGTCTTCCCGGGCCAACGCCGCCAGGGCATTGGCGGCGGCCGCCTTCATGGCATCGTTGATGGTGCTGGCACGGACGTCCAAGGCGCCGCGGAAAATGTACGGGAACCCCAGAACGTTGTTCACTTGGTTGGGGTAATCGGACCGCCCGGTGGCAACGATGGCATCGTCGCGCGCTGCGTGGACATCTTCCGGTGTGATTTCGGGGTCCGGGTTGGCCATGGCGAAAATGATCGGTGAATCGTTCATGGATTTCACCATGTCCCGGGACACCAATCCCTTTTGCGATAGCCCAATAAACACGTCGGCGCCCTTCATCACGTCTGCCAAGGTGCGGTGTGGGGTGTCGATGGCATGGGCGGATTTCCACTGGTTCATGCCTTCTTCGCGGCCCTGGTAAATCACGCCTTTGGAATCTAACAACACGGCATTGTTGTGGGGTAGCCCCATGGCTTTGATCAATTCAAGGCAGGCGATGCCGGCGGATCCGGCGCCGTTGATCACGATCTTGGCTTCTTTGATGTCGCGCCCGGTCAGATCCAAGGCGTTGATAAATCCGGCGGCGGTGATAATTGCGGTGCCATGCTGGTCGTCATGGAACACCGGAATGGGCATCATTTCCCGCAGCTGCTGTTCAATGACAAAGCATTCCGGGGCTTTGATGTCTTCCAGATTGATGCCGCCAAAGGATGGCCCCAAATGACGCACCGCCGCGATGAATTCATCCACGTCTTCGGTGTCGACTTCCAGGTCGATGGAATCAACATCGGCAAAGCGCTTGAACAGCACCGCCTTGCCCTCCATCACCGGTTTTGACGCCAAGGCCCCTAAATTGCCCAAGCCCAGCACGGCGGTGCCATTGCTGATGACCGCCACCAGATTGCCCTTGTTGGTGTAATCATAGGCGCTGTCCGGGCGGTCTTCGATTGCCAAGCACGGCACCGCGACCCCCGGCGAATACGCCAACGCCAAATCGCGTTGGGTGTTCAGAGGCTTTGTCGGGACAATTTCCAATTTGCCGGGACGACCCTCGTAATGGAATCGCAGAGCTTCCTCGTCGGTGAAGGTGAATTTGTCCTTGGTCATCGGGCTTGGCTCGCAGGGTCTAAAGCACCCGCCAACCTAACGGCAAAAACCCTTTGGGGTAAACATGTTTAGGCGGTGATTTGCAGACAAAACGGCAAGGTATCGCTCTTAACCATTCTGGCGGTTGAAGCACCATAAGATCCGCAGTGGTTGCGCAGGAAATGATAGGTTGGCCGGGTGAGCGCACCGCAAAAAACCCCCGCCACCCTGACGCCCATGCTGGCGCAGTTTCTGGCGATCAAAGAAGAGCATCCGGATCACCTGCTGTTCTATCGCATGGGGGATTTCTTCGAGCTATTTTTTGACGATGCGGTTGCGGCATCTGCGGCGTTGGACATCGTCCTAACCAAGCGTGGCCGCCACAATGGCGACGACATTCCAATGTGCGGAGTGCCGGTGCACGCCTACGAAACCTATCTGCAAAAGCTCATTCTGGCGGGGTTCAAGGTCGCCATTTGCGAGCAAGTGGAAAACCCGGCGGAAGCCAAAAAGCGTGGGCCAAAATCCGTAGTCCGCCGGGAAGTGGTGCGGGTCATTACCCCCGGGACGTTGACGGAAGACGCCCTGCTGCAATCCACCGCCCACAATTATTTGGCGGCCCTCGCGCAGTCCGGCGAAACGTTCGCCCTGGCGTGGTTGGAAATGTCCACCGGCGAATTTTCGGTGACACCCGCGAAAGCCGGGGAAATCAACGCCACCTTGGCGCGCCTTTCCCCTGGCGAAGTGTTGGTGTCGGAAACCTTGATCCAGGCGCCTGAATTATTCGAAGCCTTGGCCGAATGGAAATCGGTGCTCAGCGTTCAGCCGCCAAGTGTGTTCGATTCAGCCGCTGGTAACCGCCGTTTGCGCGAGGCGTTCGGTGTCGCCACCTTGGATGGCCTGGGTACGTTCGGTCGGGCGGAATTGGCGGCGGCCGGTGCCTTGCTGGCTTATGGCCAAGACACCCAAAAAGGTGCCATGCCCCGTTTGCATGCGCTCAGCCACATCGATCCCACAACGATCATGGCCATCGATGCGGCGACCCGCAGGAACCTGGAATTGGATCGCACATTGGCGGGTGACCGCGGGGGCAGCCTGTTGGCATTCATCGACCGCACGCTGACGGGCGCAGGCGCCAGGCTTTTGGCGTCGCGGCTATCTGGGCCACTCACTGATGCCACAGCCATTAACGCCCGCCTGGATGACGTGGCGTACCTGCAATCCGCCGCCAAGCTGCGCGAAGATATTCGCAGGGCTCTGCGCAATTGTCCCGATATGGAACGGGCGCTGACCCGGTGCGCCATGGCCCGGGCCGGCCCCCGGGACCTGGCCGCAATCGCCGCCGCCCTGGGTCGTGCGACCCAACTGCGCGGCTTGTTGGATGGGCAATCGGCCTTGCCTGATGGCTTAAGCGCGCTGGCCCGGGATTTGGGTCACCACAAGGATTTTGCCGACACCTTGGAAGCCGCCATCGCCGACGAACTGCCCATGCTGGCCCGGGACGGGGGCTTCATTCGGGCGGGCCATACCGAAGCCTTGGATGAACTGCGCGGACTGCGCGACGAAAGCCGCCGCCACATCACCGAACTGCAGGGGCGCTATGCCACCCAGACCGAAGTGGCGAAGCTGAAAATCCGCCATAACAACGTGCTGGGATATTTCATCGAAGTCACCGCCACCCAAGCCGACCGACTGCTGGCTGACGAAACCACGTTCATCCATCGCCAAACCATGGCAAACGCCATGCGGTTTTCCACCACCGAGCTGGGGGAATTACAGCGCAAAATCTCCGAAGCCGGGGACAAAGCGGTGGCCCTTGAATTGACCCTGTTCGCCGACATGATTACCGAGGTGGGCGTGCGTGGCGCTGATATTGCCGTGGCCGCCCACGCCCTGGCCGGGCTGGATGTGGCGTCGGCGCTTGCCGAACTGGCCAGCCAATCGGGGTATTGCCGTCCCACAGTGGATGACAGCGTTGCCTTTGCGATCACTTCAGGTCGCCATGGGGTGGTCGATGCGGCTCTGACGAAATCGGGTCAAGGACCGTTCGTTCCCAATGACTGCGATCTGGGCACTGGCCATCATTTGTGGCTGCTGACCGGCCCCAATATGGCGGGAAAAAGTACCTTTTTGCGGCAAAATGCCTTGATCGCCATCCTCGCCCAGATGGGAAGTTTCGTGCCCGCAGAGGCTGCTTACATCGGCGTCGTCGATCGCCTATTCAGCCGGGTGGGGGCGGCGGACGACTTGGCCCGCGGGCGATCAACGTTCATGGTGGAAATGGTGGAAACCGCGGCGATTCTGAACCAAGCGGGGCCGCGAGCCTTGGTGATCCTAGACGAAATCGGTCGCGGCACGGCGACTTTCGATGGCTTGTCCATCGCCTGGGCGGTGATTGAGCACCTGCATACCGTCAACAAATGCCGGGCGTTGTTCGCCACTCATTACCACGAATTGGTTGCCTTGGCGGCGCGGCTAGATGGCTTGACCAACCACACGGTGCGGGTCAAGGAATGGAATGATGAGGTGGTGTTCCTGCACGAAGTCGCCCCCGGCGCTGCCCAGGCCAGTTATGGTATCCAGGTGGCGAAATTGGCTGGGCTGCCAGGGGAGGTGATCACCCGGGCGGAACAGGTTCTGGGGGAGTTGGAACGGGACGACCAGGCCGGGCCTTTGACCAAACTTGCCGATGATTTGCCGCTTTTCACGATAGACCTACCTATACCCCCCATGACAGCCGCCCCTTCCCCGGCGCTGGAGGCATTGCGGGATATTCACCCCGACGAGCTGTCGCCGAAAGAAGCCTTAGAGCTCATGTACAAACTCCGGGGGCTGCTAGATTAAGGGGCCCCAGGCTCTGATCGGCTTGAAACCCGACCCGATACCGGGCAGGATTTTTAAATGGACCAGGTGATCAAGGATTCTTCCACTGGCGGCACCGGTGCGGTGATCGATCGCCGGGCTCTGGCCGCGATCCTGGCGGCGATTGCCGATGGCGGTGACGTGCATTCTACGGCCAGCCGCGACGGGGTGCGTGACGCCTTGAGGGCTGCCCTGGCAACCGGCCGTGAAGAAATCCAACGACGTTTCGAGGCCGGCGCCCGGGCCATCGATTGCGCCAAGGCCACGGCCAGGGTCACCGACCAAGTCCTGCGCAGTCTGTACGATTTCACGGTGACCCATGCGTACCCCAATACCAACCCCACACGGGGCGAACGCTTGGCGCTGGTGGCGGTGGGCGGCTATGGGCGCAGCGAAATGGCGCCCTATTCGGACGTGGATTTGCTGTTCTTGCGTCCCTACAAACAAACCCCTTGGGGCGAACAGGCCCTGGAATATTTGCTGTACATGCTGTGGGATTTGGGCCTGAAAGTTGGCTACGCTACACGGTCGGTGGCCGAATGCATCCAGCTGGCCAAGGCCGACATCACCATCCGCACGACGATCCTAGAAGCCCGCTATCTGTGCGGTGATCGCGAACCGTTTAAAAAACTGATGCAGAAATTCCAGTCGGATGTGGTGGAAGGCACCGGCCCGGCATTTGTCGAAGCAAAGTTGGCAGAACGCGACGAACGCCATCTGCGCATGGGCGATTCCCGCTATGTGGTGGAACCCAATGTGAAGGACGGCAAAGGCGGGTTGCGCGATCTGCATACGTTATTTTGGATCGGCAAATATTTGTACCACGTGACTCAGGCGGCGGATTTGGTGGACTCAAAAGTCTTTTCGGCAAAACAATTCGCCCGCTTTTCCAAGGCCGAAAATTACTTGTGGGCGGTGCGGTTCAATTTGCATTACATGGCGGGCCGGGCCGAAGAACGCCTGACGTTTGATGTCCAGGCGGAACTGGGCCGGCGCATGGGATACAAAGATCACACCGGCAATCTGGCCGTCGAACGGTTCATGAAGCATTATTTTTTGTACGCCAAAGAAGTGGGCAATTTGACCCGGGTTTTCTGCTCGGTTATGGAAGAGCAACACAAACGCAAACCGCGCCTGCGCATGCCGCGGATGGCGTTTAAGCCGGAACATATCGACGGCTTTGTCATCGATGGGGGACGGGTGGATGTGGACTCCAAAACTCTGTTTCAAACCCAGCCGATCAAAATGCTCAGGCTATTTCATTTGGCCCAGGAACGCCGGGTGGATATTCACCCCCGGGCGTTGTTGCTGGTCACGCAGAATTTAGGCGCCATCGACGGGGCCATGCGCGCCGACCCGGAAGCCGGGCGGCTGTTCATGGAAATGCTCACTGGCCGCAAAGATGTGGAAACCACCCTGCGCCGTCTGAACGAAGCCGGGGTGTTCGGCCGGTTCATTCCCGATTTTGGCCGGGTGGTCGCGCAAATGCAGCACGACATGTATCACTTCTATACGGTGGACGAGCACACCATCCGCGCCGTCGGCATGGTGGCGCGCATCGAGGCCGGCGAACTGGCAGAAGACCTGCCATTGTCCCACGATATCATTCACAAGGTTCTGTCCCGCAAGGTGCTGTATTTGGCGGTGCTGCTCCACGACATCGCCAAGGGCCGCGGCGGCGACCATTCCAAATTGGGGGCCGAGGTGGCGTTAAAGGTCGCGCCGCTGTTGGGTCTGGAAGAAGCCGAATCCGAAACCGTCGCGTGGTTGGTGCGCACCCATTTGGATATGTCCCGGGTGGCGTTTCGCCGGGATTTGGCTGACCCAAAAACCATCGCTGATTTTGCCGCCATCGTGCAGAGCCCCGAACGTTTGCGCCTGCTGCTGATTTTGACCGTGGCAGATATTCGCGCCGTGGGCCCGGGGCGCTGGAACGGCTGGTCCGGTCAATTGTTGCGGGAATTGTATTTCGCCACCTTGGAAGTGTTGTCCGGCGGCGAAGCGACAATCACTGGGCCGGGCCGCATCGAAGTGGCAAAGGCGGCTTTGACGGCCCATGCTGCGGATTGGGCCCCGGGGAAATTGGATGCCCACACCGACCGGTTCCGGGATTCATACTGGACCGCGTTTGACGAGACATCTCATGCCCACCACGCGGATTTCTTGCGCCGGCTCGGGGCGGGGGAAGGCATGGTGGCGGTGGATGCCATCCCCGATGCCTTCCGGGCGGTCACCGATTTCACGGTCTATGCCCCGGACCAGCCAGGCCTGTTTGCCAAAATCGCCGGGGCCATGGCGGTGGCCGGGGTGAACATCGTCGATGCCCGGGTGAGCACCACCATCGACGGCATGGCCTTGGACCAGGTATCGGTTCAAGGGTCAGATGGCAAGGCGGTGGAGGCTGCGCACGCCGTGGACAAGGTCAAGCAGTCCATCACCGACGTTTTGTCGGGGGCGGTGGATCCGGCGGACGTGTTGCGCCATCAACGGGAACAGCCAGACCGCACGTCGGTGTTCTCGGTCGCCCCCCGGGTGCTGATCGACAACGGCGTCAGCGACATTCACACCATGATCGAGGTCAATGGCCGCGATCGTCGGGGATTATTGTATTCGGTCACCCAGGCGCTCACCGAATTGGGCATGGCGATTTCATCGGCGCGTATCGCCACCTACGGCGAACGGGCAGTGGACGTGTTTTACGTGCGCGATTCCTATGGTCTGCAAATCACCGCTGAAGTGCGCCTGGATACGATCCGCGAACGCTTGATGGAGGCAGTGGTGCAGAGCACCGAAACTGCCGACACGAAAATGCCGCCTGCCGCCCCCCAATCCGACGCTGCGCTTGCCTCATAAAAGCCATTTCTGTCGACTAGCCAATCGCCCATGAATTTGTTTCGGGCCATCGCCACCGTCGGCGCCATGACCATGCTCAGCCGAGTGCTGGGGTTTGCCCGGGACATTCTGATCGCTGCCATGGTGGGGCCGGGGCTGATCGGCGACGCCTTTTTCGTCGCCTTCAAAATTCCCAACCTGTTCCGCCGACTCTTTGCCGAAGGCGCCTTTGCTGCGGGCTTCGTGCCGATTTTTTCCGAATTATCGGGTGACCAAGGCCGCGACGCCGCCCGGGAGTTCGCCGCCCAGGCATTGGCAGTGTTGGTGGCGGCACTGGTGGTGTTGGTGGCCCTGTTTGAAATCGCCATGCCGTGGCTGATGATGGGCCTGGCCCCAGGGTTCGTCGGCGATGCGGAAAAATTCGATCTGGTGGTGACACTCACCCGCATCACCTTCCCCTATTTGCTGCTCATCAGCGTGGTGACGTTGCTGGGGGGTGTGCTCAATTCCTTGGGCAAATTCGCCGCTGCTGCCGCCACACCCATTCTGCTGAATTTGGCCCTGATCGGGTCGTTGATAGGCTTGGCCGACATGCTGCCCACCGCCGGGCATGCTCTGGCTTGGGGGGTTGCCGGGGCGGGGCTACTGCAATTGGTGTGGCTGTGGGTGGCCACTGCCCGGGCCGGCACGGCGTTGGGCCTGCGCCGACCCGTTCTCACCGCAAAAGTCCGTGAACTGGGCCGCCTGATGTTGCCCGCCGTGGTGGGCTCGGGCGTCGCCCAAATCAATATCGCGGTGGACATCATCATCGCCTCGCTGCTGGCCACTGGATCCATTTCCTACCTGTTTTTCGCCGACCGTTTGACCCAGTTGCCCTTGGGGGTGATCGGCGTTGCCGTGGGCACTGCGTTGCTCCCATTGTTGTCCCGGCAATTGGCTAGGGGCGACCACGACGGTGCGGCGAACAGCCTGAACCGGGCGGTGGAAACGGCCTTGGTGTTGGCTTTGCCCGCCGCCGCCGCATTGATGATTGCCGCCGAACCCGTGGTGCGGGTGCTGTTCGAACGGGGCGCCTTCGATGCGGTGGCCACCCATGCCACCGCCCTGGCGGTCATCGCCTACGCCTCCGGGGTGCCCGCCTATGTGATGGTCAAGGTCCTGTCGCCGGCGTTTTTCGCCCGCAAGGACACCAAAACCCCGGTGCGCATCGCTATTGTCGCCCTGGTGGCTAACATCGCGCTGAACTTGGCCTTGATGGGCCCCATGGGCCATGTGGGTCTGGCCTTGGCCACCGCCTTGGCGGCGTGGCTGAACGCCGGAGCCCTGGCTTGGGTGCTGGCACGGCGGGGCAATTGG
>Ga0114993_10001276_pt1 | contig 28888 bp, 36 predicted proteins | sample ArcticOcean_MG_C_FD_87042 | JGI IMG/M metagenome (GOLD analysis project Ga0114993, IMG submission 87042) | Marine microbial communities from western Arctic Ocean - ArcticOcean_MG_CB2_150 | ecosystem: Environmental > Aquatic > Marine > Oceanic | place: Arctic Ocean: Canada Basin | collected...
AGGAGACAAACTTGGTGGCCACTTTCATAGAAAACCTCTACAATGATTCAATGGCCATGGGATGGCGGCTTTCTAATATACGCGATTGCACTCTTGGCATTATATACTAAAATTCCTGGCCCACTACTTATAAGATAGTTAGCCAATCAAAAATGCCTTGAGATCAGCCCTTTAAGCAATTGTCAACTCACTTACAACCTCGCAATGAGGGGTTTGCGGAAACATATCTACAGGTTGCATTCTTTCTACTACATAACCACCAGCGACGAGATATTCCAAATCCTCTGCCAAGGTGTAGGGATTGCAGGACACATAAATAATTTTAGGGGGATGCAGTTCGGCCAGCGCAATTCGGACACGCTTGTGCAAACCTGCACGCGGTGGATCAACCACAACTAAATCGAAGCTGCGCCCTACACTCTGCAGTTGCCCCAGTGCCTCCTCTGCCGGAGCAGCGATAAATTCGACGTTTTCGATGCCATTTCTTTGGGCGTTGCTCCAGGCATCCTCCACGGCTTCGCGCGCCAATTCTATACCGCAGACGCTTTTCGCCAAACGCGCCAATTGCAAACTGATCGTTCCACTACCACAGTAAAGATCGAGCACTGCGCAGTCATCCAATTTACCTGCTCTTTCCATAACGAGGCCGTAAAGCCGCTCAGCCTGGGCGATATTAGGCTGGAAGAAGGATTGCGACGACAACTCAAAATCCAATGTTGTACACCGCGCCCGGATCTTGCCTTCTCCTTTGAGAATAAATTCCTGTTGTCCCACAGCTACCTGAGCTTTACCCTGGTGCAGCGTGACGATGAAAGTATCAATATCCGCTATTTCTTCGAGGACTTTTCTAACTAGCTCATCGACTTCTTCAGAGGGAAATTCAGAGACCACCAGATTAACCATAGTCTGGTCACTGTTTTCGCCATGGCGGATAACGAGAAAACGCAACAATCCCTCGTGCGTCTTCAAATCGTATACTGCAAGCCCAAGCGCATCTGCATACTGCCGCACCGCTCTGACGATACGATTTGATAGTTCTGACTGCAAATGGCAAGAGTTTACGTCAAATACGCGATTAAAACGGCCGCGCACATGAAGTCCAAGTTGCAGGTTACCTTCTCGGTCCGTGCCAAAAGAAAACTCCATTTTATTGCGATAGAACAAGGCCGCGGGACTGGCGAGAATGGGACCGACCTCATTAGCCTGGATGCCACGAGCAGCCAACGCTGCCAGTACGGCTTGTTCTTTAATTTGTAATTGGTCGCTGTAGTCCAGATCCTGCCAGCGACACCCGCCGCACGTGCCGAAATGGGGACAGGGAGGTTCTTGGCGTTTGTATCTACTTTGCAGCAAGGAGTCCGCTTCGCCTTCAAAACGACCGCGACGCTTGCGTTTGAGATAAACTTCTACATGGTCTCCTGGCACCGTGCGCGGAATGACTATCTCACGTTCATCAACGCGGGCTATTCCGTCACCTTTGGAGGACAGTTGATCTACCTGCACTGTAATTCGGTCGCCGCGTTTCATTCTGGTTTTCACAAAAAGAAGACGGGGTAGAGATATATTCTGCCCCGTCTTCAAATAAAAATATAAATGGCAATCAACTCTGTTTGGCTGCCGTCTCTTCTTCGTTTTCCTGTGGTTCCTGTGGTTCCTGTGGTTCCTGTGGTTCCTGTGGTTCCTGTGATTCCTGCGTTTCTTCCACAGCCTCAGCCTTGGCCTGTTCTTCTACAACCTCTTCAACACCGGGGCGATCGACCAACTCGATAATGCACATTTCAGCGGCGTCGCCCCGCCTTGGTCCCAGCTTGACTATGCGTGTATAGCCGCCATTGCGCGTGCGATAACGCGTGGCCAAACTCTCGATAATTTTGGCCACTACTCGCTTGTTCGGGATCACGCGTAGGATCTGCCGCCGCGCGTGTAGATCGCCGCGCTTGGCTAATGTGATGAGGCGGTCTGCCGTGCGCCGCAGTTCTTTGGCCCGGGTGTCGGTCGTACGAATCGCCTCGTGTTCGAAAAGCGAAGTGACCATATTACCCAGCATAGCCTTGCGGTGACTGCTGGTGCGTCCTAATTTTGCTATCTTCTTTCCGTGTCGCATATCTATCCCCAGATAATTAGAATTCTTCTGCCAGGGGACTGGCCACGTCTTCGTCGATCTCGACGTTCTCGTACGGCGTGAGATCCATACCCCAGTTCAAATTGAGCGTTTCTAGGATTTCTCCTAGTTCGTTTAGCGACTTACGGCCGAAATTGCGATATTTGAGCATTTCGGCCTCTGAGCGCGAGATCAATTCGCGCAAATGGGTAATACCGGCCGCGCGCAGGCAATTGGCCGAGCGCACGGACAGTTCCAATTCATCTACCGGCATGGCCATAAGTTTGGCTATCCGTTTGGTTTCTTCGTCGACGTCCTTTTCTACTGGCTCTACCGGCTCTTCCTCAAAGTTGATGAAAAGAGCCAGGTGCTCCATTAGAATCTTGGCCGCCTGTGCCATTGCATCTTCGGGTTTGACGGAGCCGTCAGTCCAAACCTCGAGCATAAGCTTGTCGTAATCGGTACGTCGACCGACCCGTGCATTTTCAGTCTCGTAGTGGACCTTAGTGATCGGCGAGTAATTAGCGTCGAGCGGAATGGTACCAATGGGCTGTTCGGTCGCCTTATTGTCGTCGGCGAATAGGTAACCTCGCCCCCGACCGATAGTGAGCTCCATCTTCAGCTTCGCCCCGTCTTCCAAGGTGGCGATATGCTGATCGGGATTCATAATCTCCACGGCGGGATCGACGGCCAAATCTTTAGCTATGATTGGCCCGGCTTTAGTACACTCAATGTGTAGGAGCCTGTCTTCAACTCCATGGTAGCGTATCGCAACTTCCTTGAGGTTGAGCACGACCTCCGGTATGTCTTCGCGCACCCCTTTGACAACGGAAAACTCGTGCTGGACGCCTTCGATATTGGCTTGTGTGATGGCAGCCCCTTGAATCGAGGAGAGCAAAATACGCCTTAATGCGTGCCCCAAGGTGATCCCGAAGCCCCGTTCTAGCGGCTGCACGACAAAATGGCCGTAATCTTCGCTCAGACTATCTTTGTCGATTTCGACAAGTCTCGGCATCTGGAGACCTTCTAATTTCATAGAGCCCCTTGTTCCCTCTTCTCTAAGTATGGACATATAGGTGGACTTATACGCGCGAGTAAAACTCGATAACCAACTGCTCTTCGGCCAAGGTTGGGATATCCTCCCGGTTCGGCCGTTCCAAGACGGAGCCGTGCAGGTTAACCTTGTCTACAGATAGCCAAGGCACCACATCGCGAGCCCGGCGCATGGATTCTTGAATAAACTCAAGTTGCCGACTCTTGTCAGTCACGGCGATCACGTCTCCGGGTCGAACCTGGTAAGAGGGGATATTGACGCGTTTGCCGTTTACCATAATGTGATTGTGACGAGCGAGTTGGCGTCCGGCCTTACGCGAAGGAGCAAAACCTAAACGGTAGACGATATTGTCCAGGCGGCTCTCGAGTAAGCGCATCATATTCTCGCCGCTGATGCCAGGTACACGCGTGGCTTCTTTATAATAGCCGCGAAATTGCCCTTCGCGCATGCCGTAAATGCGCGAAAGAGCTTGCTTGGCCCGCAACTGCACACTGTAATCGGACTGTTTGCGGCGCATGCGTTGGCCGTGCTGTCCGGGAGCATAGCTGCGCCGTTCGAAAGCGCATTTCTCTAGGTGACAGCGCTCCCCTTTGAGGAAGAGCTTGGCCCCCTCACGCCGACAAAAACGACAATTTGGTCCAGTATATCTACTCATCTTTTCTCCTTATACCCGACGGCGTTTGGGCGGCCTGCAACCGTTGTGAGGCATGGGGGTGACATCGCGAATAGCCGAAATCTCCAACCCGGCCACTTGTAGTGCACGGATAGCAGATTCGCGCCCCACACCTGGCCCTTTCACCCACACTTCTACGCGCTTCAAACCCATTCCCAGAGCTTCACGCGCGGCATTTTCCGCTGCCATCTGAGCGGCAAAGGGAGTGGACTTGCGACTGCCCTTGAAATCTACCTTCCCCGCCGTTGCCCAGGAAATAACATCCCCACCTCGATCAGTTAAGGTGACGATGGTATTATTGAATGTGGCCAGGATATGGGCGACGCCCACGGCCTCTACTTGTTTCGCCTTTTTGCGCCTTCTACTACGCGATCTTTCCGGTGGCAAGGATTCAACCTTTCCTCAAAGGGTTTACTGCTAAATGATCTGTTTTTTTACTTGGGTGTTGGTGCCTTCTTCCTGCCCGCGACAGCACGACGCGGCCCCTTGCGCTGACGCGCATTAGTTCTGGTACGCTGCCCCCGCACCGGCAAACCGCGGCGGTGACGCAAACCGCGATAACAACCAATGTCCATGAGCCGCTTGATATTTAAGTTAATTTCGCCGCGCAAACTTCCCTCGACCTTATAACTGGCCTCAATGATATTGCGCAACTGGGTCGTTTCTTCCTCCGTCAGAGCGTTAATCCGCGTATCCGGACTTATTTGGGCTTGTTCCAGAATCTTGGTGGCCACACTCTGGCCGATGCCATAGATATAGGTCAAACCGATTACAACGCGCTTGTCGCGCGGCAAGTCCACGCCTGCAATACGTGCCATATTAAGTTCCTTTTAACCTTGTCGTTGTTTATGTCTGGGATTGCGCTTGCAAATCACCCGCACGATTCCGTGGCGCCGGACAATCTTGCACTCCGAACAGCGCTTGCCAACAGATGCTTTCACTTTCATAATTCCACTCCTCAGACTTAACTGCGACGCCCGGTGATTTTGCCCCGCTTCATGAAACCTTCATAGTGCCGCGTCATCAATTGCGACTCGATTTGCTGTAGCGTATCGAGCGCTACCCCGACAACGATCAACAATCCTGTGCCACCGAAAAACTGCGAAAAGGATGGATGCACGTTAAATTGCTGGCTGATGAAGTAGGGAAGAATCGCCACCACGGCCAGGGCGATTGCTCCCGGCAGTGTTATGCGTGTCATAATATTATCGATATACTGGGCAGTGCGTTTACCGGGACGCACCCCAGGAATGAAGCCGTTGTTCCGTTTCATATTGTCCGCTAATTGGTTCGGATCCATGATAATCGCTGTATAAAAATAGGCAAAAAAGACTACCATAAGCCCATATATGAACCAGTAAAACATGGACGCTGGCGTAAGCCAGCTACCCAATGTCTGCATAAATTCGCTTTTGGGAAACATCTGAGTCGCCGTACCCGGCAAAAACATGATCGCCTGGGCAAAAATAATTGGGATCACGCCGGCGGTATTAATACGCAACGGTATATGCGTTGTCTGGCCACCATAAACCCGACGCCCAACAACGCGTTTGGCGTATTGTACGGGGATCTTGCGCAATCCCTGGGTAAGGAGGATGACAAACGCGACGATCAGCACCATCAATGCGACCAGGATCAACTCTTCGATGATATTCTTGCCAGCACCGCGATTGTCGAGAAAAAACTGATATTCGCTTTTGATGGCGAAGGGTAGTTCGGCAATGATGCCAATGAAAATCAACAGCGAAATGCCGTTGCCGATACCGCGTTCGCTAATCTGTTCGCCCAACCACATAACGAAAATAGTCCCAGCGGTAAGCGTCAGCATAGTTGCGAAACTAAATCCCCACCCCTGATCTATTACAGCCGCACGACCAGACGGCAGAGTTATATTTTGCAAATAGAAATGACTAATCCCGAAAGATTGGCCAGTTGCCAGTAGTACAGTAGCGTAGCGCGTATATTGGGTGATTTTTTTGCGCCCTTCTTCCCCCTCGCGCTGCAACTTCTGAAAATAGGGAATGACCGATCCCAGGAGTTGAAAAATAATGGAGGCGCTGATATAGGGCATGATTCCCAACGCAAAGACCGTCGCCCGCGTAAAAGCCCCGCCGACAAACATATCGTATAAAGCAACAAACGAATTACCCGACGCAGCATAGTATTCCCTGAGCACAGAAATATCGACACCGGGCACAGTAATCTGTCCTCCGATGCGATAAATCACCAAAATGCTCAAGGTGAAGAGAATGCGGCGGCGCAGATCCGGAATTTTAAAACAATTTTGAAAACTTTGAAACACGTTATATTACCTCTGCAGTGCCACCAGCTTGGCTGATTTTATCGAGGGCAGATTGAGAAAATTTGTGCGCTTTTATTGCGACGCCGCGGCTGAGGCTGCCCTCGCCGAGAATTTTGATCAACTCTCCTGTCTTGCGTATAAGTCCGGCGCTTCTAAGTTCTTCAGGACCGACCTCTCCCTCAAAGCCACGCTCTTCTATGGCGCTCAGATTGACGACCTGGTACTCAACTCTAAAACGGTTGACGAAACCGATCTTGGGCAAACGCCGGTGCAATGGCATCTGGCCGCCTTCGAAACCGGTGCGCCTGCCGCGTTTGGCCCCCGATCGGGCGCGCTGCCCTTTATGCCCCTTACCCGCCGTCTTACCTGTGCCCGAACCTATCCCCTGGCCCAGACGTTTGCGGGTCTTACGCGAACCTAACGGGCGTTTGATATTGCCTAATCGCATGATTCTATACGTGCTCCCGGGTTACCCTACTTCTTCAACATTGAGTAGATGTGAGACCTTGGCGATCATACCGCGTATTTGAGGTGAGTCTTCGTGCACCACTTGATGATGCAATCGTTTCAACCCCAAGGCCTCGATCGTCGCCTTCTGGCCCTTGGCCCTACGGATGGCGCTTCTACACTGCGTAATTGCCAATTTCATTACGTTTTGCCTTTTTATCCGCGCAGCAGCGCAATATCGATACCGCGCAATTGAGCTATCGTTTCGGCATCGCGCATTTCTAATAATCCCTGCAGCGTGGCTTTGACTGTATTCTGTGGGTTGCTCGAACCCAGAGATTTGGTCAGAATATCGTGGACACCAGCCAATTCGAGCACAATGCGCACGCCGCCGCTGGCGATCACACCGGTACCGGGTGAGGCCGGTTTTAACAGAACCTTTGCTGCGCCGAAACGGCCAACGATCTGGTGTGGAATAGTCCCATCGACCACGGAGATCTTCACTATATTTTTCTTCGCCGCTTCAGTGCCCTTGCGAATAGCCTCGGCAATCTCACCTGCCTTGCCCAATCCGACACCGACATGCCCTTTGCGGTCTCCTACGACTACGGCGGCATTAAAACTGAAACGCCGTCCGCCTTTGCGCACATGTGACACGCGCCGGATACTATTCTGGACTACAACTTCGCTCAAATCTAAATTATTGGCATCAATTTTAGCCACAAATATTCCTCTCCTCTAAAACTGCAAGCCGCCTTCGCGCGCCCCATCCGCCACAGCTTTGACTATACCGTGGTATAAAAAACCTCCGCGATCAAACACTACCTTATCAATACCTCTTTCCTTGGCCGCTGCCGCCAAGCGCTTGCCCAATTCCTGCCCCTGGGCTAGACGTCCCTCAAACTTCTCTTCGCGCAAGTCTTTGGCTTGCGTAGATAGACCGGCTAGGGAATGCCCCGCAGTATCGTCGATAATCTGCGCTTCGATATGGCGCAAACTGCGGTGCACCACTAACCGCGGTCTCTCCGGAGTGCCTACTACCACTTTGCGTATCCGATGACGGCGCCGGGCGCGCCGGGCATTCCTCTTAGATTGTATTGTTCTTTTCGGCATTGTTTAAGCTACTCCGGACTTACCGGCCTTCCAGTGAATGATTTCATCCTCATAGCGCACCCCCTTGCCCTTGTAGGGGTCAGGTTTGCGTTTACTGCGAATATCGGCCGCAGCTTGTCCTACCTGTTGTTTGTCTGCTCCGTGGATCAGAATACGAATCTGGGCCCCGCTACCCGATACGGCATCTTCCGTGCTCAACTCAACGCCTTCCGGAGCAGCGTACACCACAGGATGCGAATAGCCCAACTGCATCGTCAATTGCTTGCCCTGAACTTCCGCGCGGTACCCGACGCCGAATATATCGAGTTTCTTGGAAAACCCCTCGGTTACCCCGGTCACCGCATTGGCGATGAGGGAGCGAATGAGGCCGTGCAGCGAACGGGCAAACTTCTCTTCTGATTTCCTCTGTACCTGGACGATGTTGTCCTCAAGTTGCACTTCGAGGTGGGTGGTGTCAAAGGGAACTCCTAGATTGCCCTTAGGGCCTTTGACGACGACCTCTCCCGCATTAATTGCGACTTCCACTCCTTGAGGTACGGGGATCGGGGTAGCTCCTACACGCGACACAGTTTATCTCCTAACTTTACCAAACATTGCAGAGGACTTCGCCGCCGACACCTGCCCTGCGGGCTTCGCGGTCGGTCATCACCCCTCTGGAGGTGGAAATGATAGCGATACCCAAACCACGTAAGACTCTGGGAATGTCGCCTTTGGCAGCATATTGTCTCAAGCCAGGTTTACTGATGCGCTTCAGTCCTTTAATAAGCGGGACATTGCTGTCATCGTAGCGCAGAAAAAGCCGCAACATACCTTGCTTATCATCTGCGATATAGGCAAAATTGTCGATGAAACGCGTCTCGGCTAACACGCGTGCAACTTCTCGTTTCAGCTTGGAAGAGGGGATATCCACTCTGGGGTGTCTGGCGTGACAGGCGTTGCGCACCCGGGTCAACAGGTCGGCAATGGGGTCGGTCATACTCATAGTCGATTAGCTCCCTACCAGCTCGCTTTAGTGACGCCGGGGATTTCGCCGCGCAGCGCCAGTTCCCTGAAACAGATCCGACAAATGCCGAATTTTTTGTAGACGGCGCGCGGCCTGCCACACCTGTGGCAACGAGTGTACTGGCGCACCTTAAACTTGGGTTTGCGCGCAGCTTTGATTATTAGACACTTCTTAGGCATTCTTTTCTCCGCTCAATTGCTGAAAGGCATGCCGAACAGCCGTAGTAACGAGTGGGCTTCCTCGTCGGTTTTGGACGAGGTTACGATGGCGATATCGAGGCCGCGAATCTGGTCAATTTTATCGTAGTCGATTTCGGGAAAGATAAGCTGTTCCTGAAGTCCCAGATTAAAATTACCGCGGCCGTCAAAGCTACGGGACGATACTCCGCGAAAGTCGCGCACTTGAGGTAGAGAAAACGCGACTAGGCGGTCAAGAAATTCGTACATACGCTCCCCGCGCAGGGTCACCATACAACCAACCGGCATTCCCTCGCGCAGTTTAAAATTGGAAATGGCCTTCTTGGAGCGGCGCACCGACGGTTTCTGGCCGGTAATCGCCATCAGATCGGCAATAGCACTGTCCAGCACCTTGGCATCCTGGACGGCTTCGCCCACGCCCATATTGACGACGATTTTCTCAAGTCCGGGTACCTGCATGATATTGCCGTAATTAAACTGCTCAATCATGGCGGGCACGATTTCTGATTTGTATAAAGCTTTTAGTCTGCTATCCATGGTTACTCTAATTCTATCCTGCTTAAGAATCTATCATCTCTCCGCTGCGTACGGAGACTCTTACATGCTTGCCATCATCCAACTGTTTCTTGGCGATGCGTGTGGGTTGATCTGTGTTGGGACAAACCAACATCACGTTGGATACGTGAATCGGAGCCTCGCGCTCGACAATGCCGCCCTGCGGATCTCTAGAAGTGGGGCGGGTATGGCGCTTCATCATGCGCACTCCTTCGACCAGGACGCGATTCTTCTGGCGCAAAACGCTCAATACGCGTCCTCTCTTTCCTTTTTCATTGCCACTAATTACCTCAACTATATCGCCACTGTGTATATTCATTTTTGCCTAAACCACTTCAGGTGCAAGTGAAATGATGCGCATGAACTGTTTATCGCGTAGTTCTCGCGCCACTGGGCCGAAAATACGCGTGCCCTGAGGTTCGTTATCATCGTTGAGCAGCACCGCCGCATTCTCGTCAAAGCGAATATAAGAACCGTCGGGGCGTCGATATTCTTTTTTTGTGCGCACGACGACGGCACGGGCGACCTGTCCTTCTTTGATAGGACCATTGGGCACGACATCGTGGAGAGCGATAACGATGAGGTCGCCTACCGAGGCGTAGCGCTTGCCTGACCCACCCAAGACACGTATACATTTACCCCGGCGCGCTCCGGCGTTATCGGCCATAGTGACTATAGTGTATTCTTGAATCATGATATATCAGTCACTGCTCTTTTTTATGATTGCAATGAGACGCCAGCGCTTCGTTTTGCTCAACGGTCGGCACTCCTGGATGCGCACCACATCGCCAATATTAGACTCTTCCCGCTCATCGTGAGCAACCATTTTGGTCGTGCGCTGTAAAACGCGCCCATACAAGGGGTGGAGTAAGCGCTGTTCTACTGCCACAACGCGTGTTTTGGAGTTGCGGTCGCGAATGACTCTGCCCTCGACAGTGCGACGGCCTCTCTTCAGTTTTTCCTGCATCTCTTACTTTTCTCCGCCGGCCAAGGTGTTAATTCCCAATTCGCGTTCTCGCAGCACGGTGTGGACACAAGCAATGTCTCGCCGCACCTCACGCAGGTGAATAGGATTGGTCAAGTGGCCGGAAACGGCCTGGAATCTCAAATTAAAATTCTCTTCCAACAATTCTTCGAGTCGAACTTGTATATCTTCAAGGTTCATTTCGCGCAATTCACTGGTTTTCATCGCTATGCCACACGCTCCACGAATTTGGTCTTAATGGGTAATTTATGACCAGCGCGGCGAAAAGCTTCCTTGGCCATTTCCTCCGACACACCCGCCAATTCAAACATGACGCGCCCCGGTTTGACGACGGCGACCCACCCTTCTGGGGCCCCCTTGCCTTTGCCCATGCGCGTCTCGGCCGGTTTACTGGTAATCGGCTTGTCCGGAAATATGCGGATCCAGAACTTGCCGCTGCGACTGATCGAGCGACTCACGGCTACACGGGCCGCTTCAATTTGGCGGCTGGTAATCCAGCAAGGTTCAATCGCTTTGAGGCCGAATTCACCAAAGGAAACTTTGTCACCTCCTTTGGTATGGCCGCGCATACGGCCGCGGGACTGCTTTCTCCACTTTGCTTTCTTAGGCATTAACATAATTCGGTACCTCGATATTTAGATTTGCGCCGACTGGCCCGCGGTATCTTCTTCTTCCATGATCTCGCCATGACAGATCCACACTTTCACGCCGACTGTACCTGATATGGTATAAGCCGTGGCCATTGCGTAGTCTATATCGGCGCGCAATGTATGCAATGGCACTCTGCCCGCCGGTTCGGAACGTTCGCGGCGTCCCATTTCCGATCCGCCGATGCGCCCCCCGCATGCGATCCTTATGCCCTCCGCTCCCATGCGCATAGCCGAAGCAACGGACTTCTTCATGGCTCGCCGGAAAGAAACGCGGCCTTCCAGTTGGCGGGCCAAGTTGTCAGCGACGAGTTGGGCGTCGAGTTCTGGCTTCTTGACTTCTTGGATATTCAGTGACACATCTTTGCCGGTCAACTGTTTGAGTTCGTCGCGCAATTTGTCGACTTCGGCGCCGCGGCGACCAATTGCAATGCCGGGACGCATGGTAAAGACCTCGACCGTCACACGCTTGGGCTGTCTTTCGATATTGATGCGGGAAACCCCTGCGCGCTGAAGACGCTGGGATACATAACCTCGCAGCATCATGTCCTCTTTGAGTAGCTCAGCGAAGTCCTTTTCGGCGAACCAATTGGAACGCCAGCCTTTGATGACGCCCAGACGAAAGCCGTACGGATGTGTTTTCTGTCCCAAAAAAAGCCCCCTTAATTGAGCTGATCGCTGACGATTATGGTGAGGTGGCTATAGCGCTTCCGAATTTGATCGGAAGCCCCCCGAGCTCGAGGCCGCACCCGCTTCAAGTCGCGGCCTTCATCAGAAAAAACAGTGCGAACAAAGAGTTCTTCCGCATCTATGGGATTCTCCTCGTCCTGGTTTACGGCATTAGCTATGGCGGAACGCAGTGTTTTCTCCACCACCTTAGCTACTGGACGAGAGGAAAAGCGCATCAGGTTCAAAGCCTCTTCCACGGGTTTGCCGCGAATTAAATCAATAAGTTGGCGCACTTTGGTGGCCGGTACGCCAATTTGTTTTGCGACTGCTCTAGCTTCCATTACAATTACCGTCTTCTATCGAACGCCGCTGGCGCGTTCAGTTAATCTGCCGCCGTGTCCGCGAAATGTTCGCGTCGGGGAAAATTCACCCAATTTATGTCCCACCATATTTTCGGCGACGAATACCGGGATGAACTTATTTCCGTTGTGCACCGCCAGAGTGTGTCCGACGAAGTCGGGAGTAATCGTCGAGCGCCGCGACCAGGTTTTTATGACCTTCTTGTCCCCGATGCGATTGGCCTCTTCGATTTTCTTGAGTAGATGATCATCGATAAAAGGCCCTTTTTTAATTGATCTCGGCATAAGTACTTACACTCCTCATCACTTCTGATTGCGGCGGCGGATAATCCACTTATTTGACTGGTTCTTGCGTTTGCGCGTCTTATACCCCTTGGTCGGCTTACCCCAGGGTGTCACGGGATGACGTCCGCCCGACGACTTGCCCTCGCCGCCGCCGTGGGGATGATCCACTGGATTCATGACCACGCCGCGCACTTTGGGACGGCGCCCCAGCCAGCGTGACCGCCCGGCTTTGCCTATTACGACGTTGGCGTGTTCTAGGTTACCCACTTGTCCAATAGTAGCGTAACAATTCTCGGGGACTTCGCGTAGTTCACCTGACGGTAAACGCAACTGCGCGCGCCCATCGGAACGACCCAATAACTGGACTTCAGCCCCTGCACTGCGCGCCAACTGGCCACCGCGCCCCGGCTGCAACTCGACATTATGGACCAGAGTTCCCAAGGGCATGCTTGTCAAGGGCAGAGCGTTCCCCACTTTGACAGGAGCGTCTGGACCTGCTGCCACGGTCTCGCCAACTTCGAGGCCGTTTGGCGCTATAATATAGCGTTTATCCCCATCCAGATACGTGATTAGGGCGATAAAGGCAGAACGGTTGGGATCGTATTCTTTCGTCGTTACCTTGCCGGGTACACCAATCTTATTGCGTTTGAAATCGATGATCCGGTATCTTCTCTTGTGCCCCCCTCCACGTCGCCGCATGGTAATGCGGCCGCGATTGTTGCGTCCACCCGATTTGGAAAGCGGGGCAATAAGCGACTTTTCTGGGCTTGTATTGGTTAGTCCCTCAAAGGAATTAACCGTTTTGTAGCGCAGCGTAGGAGTGATTGGGCGAAATTTCTTGACGGGCATGGTTTATCTATCTCTCTTGGCCACAGCGGTTAGACCGTTTCCAGGGCTTCAATAGTCTCGCCCTGGCGCAGGGTAACATAGGCCTTTTTCCAACCGGCACGCCGCCCTTGGATTGCGCCTTGGCGGCGCGGCTTGCTCGGCACCGATACGGTGCGCACGGCCTTCACCTTGACCTCGAACAACGCTTCGATAGCCTGGCGGATCTGGATTTTATTGGCCCGCGAGTCAACCTTAAAAGTGTAGGTATTGCCCTCGCGCAAAAACGTGGTCTTTTCGGTAAGAATGGGTTTTTCAATTAACTTGCGCTGCAAATTCACTGCTGTTCGATTCATTTATTCCCCCCCCTGCTCGCCGTGTACTTCGACCAGCTTATCCAGGGCCTGCCGCGTAAACACCACCACATCTGCCGCCACCACATCATACGTACCCAAGGATCCCGCCGGCGTCATGGAGACACCAGGTAAATTGCGGCAAGATTTGAACAGGATGGGAGCGCTCTCCGGGGTGACGACCAGCACCTTTTGGCCGGCCAGGCCGCAAGCGGCTATAATGCCGGCAAAAGACTTGGTACTGGGCTGAGGAAAATCAAAATCATCAATGACCTTGATCTCTCCACTGGCCCCTTTGCTCGACAGGGCGGAACAAAAAGCCTGGCGCTTCAGCCCTTTGGGCAATTTACTGTAGTAGGAGCGCGGTTTCGGCCCGAAAGCAACTCCACCACCACGCACCAAAGGCGAACGCAACGAACCCCGGCGCGCCATACCCGTACCCTTCTGCCGGTGGTGCTTCTTGCTGGTGCGGTTGATTTCGGAGCGAGTCTTGGCCGAGGCGTTTCCCTGACGCTGATTCGCTTCGTAGGTAACCACGGCACGATACAGGGCGTATTCGGCAATTTTGGCACCGAATAGGCGGGTGGGCAACTCCACCGACCCTGCAGCTTCTCCAGCTGTATTAAAAACGTCTACTTGTGCGCCCATCTCTTCAGTGCCTTCCTAATCAAACTTTGATGTCTATGCCAATACCGGCCGGCAGGTCGAGCTTCATTAGCGCGTCCACTGTTTGCGGCGTCGAATCATAGATGTCGATGAGACGCTTGTGGATCCTCGTTTCAAACTGCTCGCGCGATTTCTTGTCGACGTGAGGAGACCGTAGCACTGTATATATGGTGCGAGAAGTGGGTAGAGGCACAGGACCCACTATCCGCGCCCCGCTCCTCCTCACGGTCTGCACAATTTCGTCTACCGATCTATCCAACGCCAGATGATCATATGCCTTCAAGCGAATGCGTATTCTATCTACAGCCAATGGTGGTCTCCTCGCAAGCCTTTTAGTCGGCTACGCCGGTGACGATGCCCGAGCCAATCGTGCGCCCGCCTTCGCGGATGGCGAATTTCAGCGTCTGCTCGATGGCGATGGGCTGATGCAATTCCACTTCCATGTTGACATTATCACCAGGCATGACCATTTCGGTACCCTCGGGCAACGTGATCGATCCGGTGACGTCGGTGGTGCGAAAGTAGAATTGCGGGCGATAGCCGGTGAAGAAGGGTTTTTCCCGGCCGCCCTCCTTGGTGGTCAACACATAGACTTCGGCGCTAAACTTCAGGTGCGGCGTGATACTACCGGGCTGAGCCAGGACCATGCCACGAGTCAAATCTTGTTTTTCGACACCGCGCAGGAGAATGCCTACATTATCGCCGGCGAGGCCTCCGTCGAGTTCCTTACGGAACATTTCGACGCCGGTACAGACGGTCTTGCGCGTCTCTCTGATACCGACAATCTCAACATCTTCGCCGACCCGGACCTTGCCGCGTTCGATGCGACCGGTACCCACGGTGCCGCGACCGGTAATAGTGAAAACATCTTCTACTGGCATAAGAAACGGTTGATCCACCGGCCGTTCCGGCAGGGGAATGGTCTCGTCGACAGCGTCCATAAGTTGCTGGATGGACTGATGGCCGACCTCACCTTCGTCGCCTTCCAATGATTTGAGCGCCGAACCGCGAATCACCGGAATCTCGTCGCCGTCGAAACCATACTCGGAAAGCAGTTCGCGGGTCTCCAACTCGACTAGTTCGAGCAATTCCTCATCGTCGACCATGTCTACTTTATTGAGGTAGACGACGACCTGCGGCACATTGACTTGACGGGCTAACAGAATGTGCTCGCGCGTCTGGATCATGGGCCCGTCGGCAGCGCTGACCACCAGAATGGCACCGTCCATCTGGGCCGCACCGGTGATCATGTTCTTGATGTAATCGGCGTGACCGGGGCAGTCGACATGGGCATAATGGCGGGCCACTGTTTCGTATTCCTGGTGCGACACGTTGATTGTTACGCCACGAGCCTTCTCTTCGGGTGCGTTGTCGATTTCGTCAATCGTTTTTTCCACGGCCAGTCCCTTGGAAGCGAGATACATTGTAATCGCCGCCGTTAACGTCGTCTTGCCGTGGTCGACGTGGCCGATGGTGCCAATATTGACATGAGGTTTATTGCGCTCAAATTTCTCCTTAGCCATTTTGATAGCTCTCTCCTTTATTTTACGGCTCAGCCCTCGTGTCCGCGGACCTTAGCTACTATTTCTTCCTTAATTTGCTCGGGTACTTGGCGGAATTTGGAAAACTGCATAGTGAACACGCCCCGCCCTTGAGTCAACGACCTGAGGCGCGTGACATAACCGAATGTCTCGCTCAGGGGAACCGTCGCACTTATCACTTGGGCGTCGGAACGGGCATTGACTCCGGCTATCTCTCCGCGGTGCGAATTTAAATCGCCGATCACATCCCCCATGTATTGCTCGGGAACGACGACCTCAAGCTCCATGATAGGTTCTGTCAGATAGGGTTTGGCCTTCTGAGTCCCGTCTTTAAAAGCCATAGACCCGGCTATTTTAAAAGCTATTTCAGAAGAGTCAACATCGTGATAAGAGCCGTCCACCAGCGTCACTCTGACATCCTCAATGGGGTAGCCCGCCACCGGACCGGCAGACATGGCTTCCTGGATTCCCTCGCGTACGGGATTGATGTATTCTCTGGGAATATTGCCGCCGACGACTTTCGACTCGAAGACCAGGCCGGTGCCAGATTCTCCCGGTTCGATTTCGAGTTCGACATGACCGAACTGGCCGCGACCACCCGACTGGCGCACGAAACGGCCAGTGGCGTGGACTGCGTTGCGAATACCCTCTTTATAGGCGACTTGCGGTCGACCTACATTAGCCTCGACCTGGAACTCGCGGAACAGGCGATCGAGCAAAATCTCCAGGTGCAGTTCCCCCATGCCCGACATGATCGTCTGACCCGTTTCGGGCTCTAGTTTCACTTTGAAAGTAGGATCTTCTTCGCTGAGCTTTTGTAGGGCAATATGGAGTTGTTCTTGATCAGCGCGAGTCTTGGGTTCGATGGCAACATGGACTACGGGTTCAGCAAAGTCGATCTTCTCGAGGAGGATCGGATGAGTCTCGACGCATAAAGTATCCCCGGTAGTTGTATCCTTCAAGCCGACAACTGCGATAATATCCCCGGCGTACACCTCTTTGCGTTCGGTACGGTTATTGGCGTGCATTTCTAACAGGCGGGAAACGCGTTCGCGCTTCTCCGTAGTGGCGTTGTACACATAAGAACCGGCTTCTAAGGTACCGGAATAAACTCGCATAAATGTCAAGCGCCCAACAAAAGGATCGGTCATGATCTTAAACGCCAGGGCCGCAAATGGTTCGGCAGGATCGGGGTGACGAATGGTCACTTCGTCGGAGTTCGGTAACACTCCTGCGACCTTTTCGATGTCCATCGGCGAGGGCAGAAATGCCACTACGGCGTCGAGTAGACGCTGAACGCCCTTGTAGCGGAAGGCACTGCCGCAAGTGACGGGAACCGCTTTCAAAGCGATAGTGGCCTGGCGCAACGCAGCGGTGATCTCAGACGGGCTGATCTCCTCTCCTTCAAGGAATTTTTCCAATAGGTGATCATCGAAATCGGCGACGGATTCGAGCATCTTTTCGCGGTATTCAAGCGCCTTGTCCAACAAGTCCTCGGGAATTTCACCTTCGAAAAACTCGACCCCCTGCGAATTTCCTTCGTAGGTGATGGCTTTCATTTCAATAAGATCGATCAAACCGGTGAATGTCTCACCCGTGCCGATGGGCAGTTGGACCGGTACGAAATTGCTCCCCAGCCGCTCTTGCAACATATTGAGCACATTGTAAAAATCTGCACCGTTGCGATCCATTTTGTTGACGAAGGCGATCCGCGGGACTTTGTAACGATCTGCCTGACGCCAAACCGTCTCCGATTGAGGCTCGACGCCGCCGACGGCGCAAAAGACACCAACAGCCCCATCGAGTACGCGCAGTGAGCGCTCCACCTCGGCGGTAAAATCGACATGACCGGGGGTATCTATGATGTTTATATGGTGATCTCCCCACTCGCAGGCCGTGGCAGCAGACGTAATGGTAATACCCCGCTCGCGCTCCTGGTCCATCCAATCCATGGTCGCCGTGCCTTCGTGCACTTCGCCCATGCGATGCAACCTACCCGTATAATAGAGGATACGCTCGGTGGTTGTGGTCTTGCCCGCGTCGATATGGGCGGCAATACCAATATTTCTCGTATCTTCCAGATTCAATGCACTTGCCTTACTTGCCATTTTTTAAACAGCGACCTTTTGCCTTAGAAACGATAATGGGCAAATGCCTTATTGGCATCTGCCATACGATGGGCATCTTCCTTGTTCCTGACAGCCCCGCCTTCGCCCTTGGCCGCAGAAACAAATTCATTGGCCAGTTTCTCAGCCATAGTGCGATCAGTGCGGCCTCGCGCGAACTGAATAAGCCAGCGTATCGAACGAGCCGTGCGCTCGTCGGAACGCACTTCAATGGGAACCTGGTAGGTTGATCCGCCAACCCGCCGAGAACGCACCATAACGAAGGGTTTAGCGTTTTCTACCGCTTTCTGGAAGACTTCAACGCAGTCCTCTCCCTCTCCGGAGCGCTCCACTACCATATCCATCGCATCGTAGAAAATGCGTTCGGCCACACTGCGCTTGCCTTGTTTCATCAAGGAGTTGATAAAACGCGAAATCAACACATTGTTGAACTTGGGATCCGGCAGTAGTTGTCTTTTTACAGCTTTCTTGCGACGCGACATCTATCCTCTATCTCGCTTTATAACTAAAATTATTCCGGTCGTCTAGCGCCGTACTTAGAGCGCCCTTGACGACGTTCAGTTACACCGCTGGCGTCCAATACGCCCCGAATAATATGGTAGCGCACCCCGGGGCAATCTTTGACGCGTCCTCCACGCACCAATACAATTGAATGTTCTTGGAGGTTATTGCCCTCGCCGGGAATGTAGGCGGTAACTTCCGTTCCCGTAGTCAGGCGCACGCGCGCCATCTTGCGCAAAGCGGAATTGGGTTTTTTGGGCGTGGAAGTGTATACACGCGTGCAGACTCCTCGGCGCTGAGGACATTTTTCGAGCGCCGGGGCGTCCTTTTTCTTTTCCATCTTTTTACGTCCTTTACGGACGAGTTGGCTAATGGTCGGCAAAGACGAAAATCTCCTCTCCAAACGCGGTAAACAATAGCTTTATAATGTAGTAATAGTACCATATACTGTCAATAGCCCAAGGGCTATTTAAACAGTGGTTTCCGTCTCGGCCCCCACACCTTCGAGCGCGGCCAGATTGTCGCCATTATCGCCGTTAGTGTTGGCTTCCAAATCATCGAAAGTGGCAGTATTGTAATGTCCCGTACCCGTGCCAGCAGGAATGAGGCGGCCAATGATGACATTCTCCTTAAGCCCGCGCAAACGATCGACCTTACCCTGCACGGCAGCCTCAGTTAGAACCCGCGTGGTCTCCTGGAAAGAAGCCGCAGAAATAAAGCTGTCGGTGCGTAGGGAGGCCCGCGTAATACCCAAAAGGATCGGCTGGCAAGTGGAGGGATCGCCCCCCTCAGAGAGAACCTTCTCGTTCTCCTTGTTGAAGCGAACTTTATCGATCTCCTCACCTTCGAGGAAATTAGTGTCTCCTGGATCGATGATGCGCACTTTTTGCAACATCTGCCGCACAATAACTTCTACGTGTTTATCATTGATCTCTACAGCTTGCAGACGATAGACGTCCTGGATTTCATTCACCAGGTATTCCTGCACCTTGTGTACCCCCTGGACCCGCAGAATATCCTGAGGAATAACTGACCCTTCGGAAAGCCGCTCGCCGGCGACCACGTGATCGCCCTCCTGGACCCGCAGGTGTTTACCATAAGGCACCAGATATTTGCGTTCTTCCTCGTCCTCGGAGGTAACGATTAACTCGCGATTGCCGCGCACCAATCCCCCCAAACGCACGACGCCGTCGATCTCAGATATCACAGCCGGCTCTTTGGGACGCCGCGCTTCGAACAATTCGGCTACGCGCGGCAGACCACCGGTAATATCGCGCGTTTTGGTACGTTCGCGCGGAATCTTGACTAGAACCTGTCCCGGTTCGATCTCGGCGCCGTCGGCGACCAACAGGCGCGCCCCGACCGGGATAATGTAAGAACGAGCGGCTTTGTCCTTGCCGATGATTTCGATCTGCGGACTCAGACTACGGTCGCGCTGCTCGACGATGCCGCGCGCCGACATACCGGTCGCTTCGTCGAATTCCTCGCGCATCGTCACCCCCTCGATAATATCGGTGAAGACGACAGTACCCGAGCGGTCTGATATGATGACATTGCTGTAGGGATCCCACTCGAAGAGCACATTGGAATCTTCCACCTGTTGGCCGTTTTCCACGCGTAAAAGCGCACCGTATGGCACGTTGAAGCGGTTGCGTGCTCGATTTTGCTCATCTAACAACTCGATCTCGCCGTTGCGGCCGATAACTGTCGACCCCAGATCGGGATTGTCAACTGTAGTTATATTGACGAAATTGATACGCCCTCCACGACGGGCCAGTATCTGCGTTTGCTCGGCGATGCGACTGGCGGTGCCACCGATATGGAAAGTGCGCAAGGTCAACTGGGTCCCCGGCTCGCCAATACTCTGAGCTGCAATGACACCAGTGGCCTCGCCGATGTTAACCGGTTTGCCAGTAGCCAAATTGCGGCCATAACACTTGATACATACGCCGCGTTCCGTTTCGCAGGTGAGCACCGAGCGAATGCGCACTTCTTCGAGACCGGCCTGAGCAATGCGTTCGGCATCCACTTCTTCGATCAAAAAGTCGGATTCGACCACAACATTGCCGTCGGCGTCGATCGCGTCGTCGACCAAGAAACGCCCTACGATGCGGTCAGCCAGAGGTTCGATGATATCCTCACCATCTTTGAGGGCGCCGGTCCAAATACCTTGGGCCGTATTGCAATCATCCTCGGTGATAACCACATCCTGGGCAACGTCGACCATGCGCCGAGTCAAATAACCCGCCTCTGCTGTCTTCAGAGCCGTATCAGCCAGCCCCTTGCGCGCGCCGTGCGTCGAAATAAAGTATTCGAGCACCGACAAACCTTCTTTAAAGGAGGCGATGATCGGTGTCTCGATAATCTCGCCAATAGCACCGGTTAGTTTTTTCTGGGGTTTATTCATCAACCCACGCATCCCACCTAATTGCTTGATCTGGTCTTCGCTGCCGCGGGCGTTGGAATCTTTCATCATATACATGGAATTGAAACCCCCTTCGGACTGCTCCAATGCCGTCTGCACCGCGCGCGACACCGCCGCGGTAGCATGGGTCCATATATCGATGACTTTATTATAGCGTTCACCGTCCGTGATGATGCCATTGGAGTACTGATCGCGCACCTTGTCCACCTCCGCCAGAGCGGAGTCGATGATCTCTACCTTCTCTTTGGGCACGACGACGTCGTCGACAGCAATAGAAACGCCGGCTAACGTGGCATAGTGGTACCCTAACGTCTTGAGTTGATCGACAAATTCGGCGGTGCGGCGATTACCTAATAGACGGTGTACCTCGGCAGTAATGCGGCGAATATCGCCGCGGTCGATCCCCTGGTTGACAAAATCTATGCCGGGTGGCAACACATCGTTGAAGATCAAACGACCTGCCGTGGTCTCGAATTTCTCGCCATCTATGCGCACCTTGATCGGTTGGTGCATTTTGATGCGCTTTACTTCATAGGCCATTAGAGCCTCGTTGGCACTGGCGAAACTGCGCTCGACCTTATCGGCCTGAGTGAAATCGACCTTGGTAAGAAAATAACAACCGAGTACGATATCTTGGGGGTTCTCCATCAGGACGGGCTCACCATTGGCTGGCTTAAGAATATTATTGGACGCCAGCATGAGCAGACGCGCCTCAATCTGCGCCTCAAAGGACAGCGGCACATGTACCGCCATTTGGTCGCCGTCGAAATCGGCGTTGAAGGCAGCGCAAACCAGAGGATGCAAGCGGATGGCTTTGCCTTCTACCAGAATGGGCTGAAAAGCCTGAATGCCCAGGCGGTGCAGGGTTGGAGCCCGGTTGAGCATGACACAGTGATCCTGGATAATTTCTTCGAGGATGTCCCAGACTTCGGGTCGTTCGCGCTCGACCAACTTCTTAGCACTCTTGACCGTTTGCACCAGGCCTTTCTCTTCAAGCTTTTTTATGACAAAGGGTTTAAAAAGCTCCAGCGCCATACTTTTGGGCAGGCCGCACTGGTGCAGACGCAATTCCGGCCCTACGACAATCACCGAACGTCCGGAATAATCGACCCGCTTACCCAGCAAATTCTGGCGAAACCTCCCCTGTTTGCCCTTTAGCAAATCGCTGAGAGATTTGAGCGAACGATTGCCGTCGCCGCGCACGGCGCGCGAACGACGACCGTTGTCGAAGAGCGCATCGACCGCTTCCTGTAGCATGCGCTTCTCATTGCGCAGAATAACCTCAGGAGCTTTGATGCTGATCAATTTCTTAAGTCGGTTATTGCGGTTGATGACCCGACGGTACAGATCGTTGAGGTCAGATGTAGCGAAACGTCCTCCCTCCAGCGGCACCAATGGGCGCAAGTCAGGCGGAATGACCGGGATATTTTCCAGAATCATCCACTCGGGGCGGTTACCAGACTGTCTGAAAGCTTCGACAACTTTGAGTCGTTTGAGGGCCTCCTGTTTGCGCTGGATCGAGGTTTCAATGCGCACTTGGGTACGCAATTCGGCCGAGAGTTCCTCTATATCGATCTCCGCCAAAAGCCGCTGGACCGCCGGTGCCCCCATACCCACCTCGGGTTCGGTCCCTTGCTCCAGCAGTTCGACATACTCGTCTTCGGTCATCAGTGAGTAGGGTTCGACCGGTGCCTCTTTGGGGTCCATGACAATATAGGACTCGTAGTAGAGTACGCGCTCCAAATTGCGCATGGAAACATCGAGCAAGGCCCCTATGCGGGAAGGCAAGGACTTGAAATACCAGATGTGTGAGACCGGCACAGCCAGTTCAATATGCCCCAGACGCTCGCGGCGCACCTTGGCCTGAGTCACTTCGACGCCGCAACGGTCGCACACTACGCCACGGTAGCGGATTCCCTTGTATTTGCCGCAATGGCAAGTCCAATCCTTGACCGGACCAAACGTACGCTCGCAGAACAAGCCGTCGCGTTCGGGTTTAAAGGAGCGATAGTTGATCGTCTCGGGTTTGGTCACTTCGCCGTGCGACCAGGTACGAATGGTATCGGGCGAGGCGAGTTGAATGCGAATCGAGTCGAAATCGGTCGATTTTTTTGAGATATTCGTAGTATTTAGCACTGCAACACCCCTTTTGCTTGAGACCTGAGGCCAGTGGCTGCTCAATAACTCTCTGTTACTGTGCCTTTTTCGAGAATGATATCTAGGCAGAGACTCTGCAATTCCTTGACCAGTACGTTAAAAGATTCGGGCACCCCCGGCTCCGGCGGGTTTTCGCCCTTGACGATGGCTTCGTATACCCGCGAGCGGCCGGCCACGTCATCCGATTTAACGGTAAGCATCTCCTGTAAGGTATATGCAGACCCATAGGCTTCCAGGGCCCACACTTCCATTTCGCCGAAACGTTGACCACCAAATTGGGCCTTACCACCTAGAGGCTGTTGAGTAACCAACGAGTAGGGACCGATCGAACGGGCGTGAATCTTATCGGAAACCAGGTGGGAGAGTTTTAACATATATATGTATCCTACAGTCACACGTTTTGCGAGTGTTTCCCCGCTGCGCCCGTCGTAGAGCACGGTCTTGCCGTCGGTTTCCACCCCTCCCTCTTCGAGGAGGTCCTTGACTTCTTCGAGAGCGGCGCCATCAAAGACGGGGGTGGCCACGTGCAAACCCAGCGCGTAGGCGGCCATTCCCAAGTGAGTCTCGAAAATTTGCCCTAAATTCATGCGTGAGGGGACGCCCAACGGATTTAATACAATCTCGACTGGCTCTCCGTCTTCGTTATAGGGCATATCCTCTTCGGGGACGATGGCGGCAACTACTCCTTTATTACCGTGCCGACCAGCCATCTTGTCTCCTACTGCCAGTTTGCGTTTCTTGGCAATATATACTTTCACCAATTGCACAATGCCGGGCGGCAATTCATCACCGCGCATCAGACGTTCGGCTTGGCGCTCGGCCTGCTCCTCGGCCAATTGGATCTGTTCTTCGGCATAGTGCAACAACTCCTCAATCCGCCCATTGATTGCTTCATCCTCAGTCCACTTGTCTTCTGGCGCGACTGAGGCGATGTCGATACGCTCGAACAGGCGATCCGTCACTTGGGTTCCTTCGCGGACGACGACACTATCGTCTTCTTTGTTGCGCAAGCGGCCCACTTTAACATCTTCAAGCAGAGCAATCAGTTGACGATTGCGTTCTTGCCGCAACTCCTCGACTTTCTCCTCCGCTTCCTTCTGCAGACTCACGAGTTCACTCTTCTCCTTCTTGCGGGAAGATTCGCTGCGCTCCTTGCGCGAAAAAATCTTGCGATCAATAACCACACCCTCCATACCAGGGGGCGCCTTGAGCGAAGCATCGCGCACATCGCCGGCCTTCTCGCCAAAAATGGCGCGCAGCAAGCGCTCTTCGGGTGACAGTTCGGTCTCACCCTTCGGCGTAACTTTGCCAACCAGGATATCGCCGGGGCCGACTTCGGCGCCAATGCGGACAATGCCCTCGTCGTCCAGGTTGCGCACGGCCGTCTCGCTGACGTTGGGAATTTCGCGCGTGATCTCTTCCTGGCCACGCTTGGTATCGCGCACCTGTAACTCGAATTCCTCAATGTGTACCGAGGTAAAAACGTCGCGTTTGAGTAACCCCTCGCTGATGACGATGGCATCCTCAAAGTTGTAGCCATTCCACGGCATGAAAGCCACTCTGACGTTCATGCCCAACGCCAGATCGCCCCGCTCCGTAGCCGGACCATCGGCCAACACCTGCCCTTGGGACACTTTGTCGCCTGTTTTTACCAGAGGGCGTTGATTAATACAGCAATCTTGGTTGGAGCGGCTGAATTTGATCAGCTTATATTCATCTTCTTCGGCCGTATCGAGAGGCGACAAAGGCATGCTCCGCTTCTTATCGCGGCGCACGACAATGCGATCGGCCTCAATGCGAACTACTTCGCCTGGATTGCGCGCCAATACCAAAGCGCCTGAATCATTGGCAACTTTGTTTTCCATGCCCGTTCCTACCAAGGGAGCTGCAGGGAAAAGTAGGGGGACAGCCTGGCGCTGCATATTGGACCCCATTAAAGCCCTATTGGCGTCATCGTGTTCGAGGAACAATATCAAGGCCGCCGCCGCGCTGACCAATTGCTTGGGCGAAACATCCATGTACTGTATCTCACTCGGCTCGACCATTGGATAATCATCGCGCTGGCGCGCCTTGACCAAGCTATTGACGTATTTTCCCTGACCATCTATTGGCGCATTGGCCTGGGCGATAGTGTACCTGTCCTCGTCGCCGGCGGTAAGGTATTCGATGTCGGCGGTAACCTTACCGTTCACCACTTTGCGGTAAGGTGTTTCGATAAAACCGAAAGCATTGACCCGAGCATAGGTACTGAGCGAAGATATCAGTCCGATATTGGGTCCTTCAGGCGTCTCGATGGGACAAATACGGCCGTAATGGGTATAGTGCACATCGCGCACCTCAAAACCGGCCCGATCGCGACTCAAACCACCCGGCCCTAAAGCGCTCAGACGGCGCTTGTGGGTAAGTTCGTCGAGCGGGTTGGTCTGTTGCATGAACTGCGATAACTGGCTACTGCCGAAAAATGCCTGCACTACCGTAGAAACGGTGCGCGCATTGACCAAGTCGTGCGGCGTAATTTGGTCCTCGTCCCGCAGGCCCATGCGCTCGCGAATGGTGCGCGCCATGCGCGTCAGGCCAATGCTGAACTGGTTGGCGAGCAACTCGCCTACCAAACGCACCCGGCGATTGCCCAAATGATCAATGTCGTCAGTATAGCCCTGCCCCACCCGCAGTTGCAATAAATAGCGAATGATGGAAGTAAAATCTTCCAAGTGCAACACAGTGCTTTCGAGGGGGATATCGAGTTCTAAACGGCGGTTAATGCGGTAGCGGCCTACATCTCCCAAATTGTAGCGTTTGGCGTTAAAGAAAAGACGGTCGAGCAAACCGCGGGCCGTCTCGATGTTGGGAGGATCACCAGGGCGCAAGAGGTTGTAAATGCGCGTAAGGGCATCTTCTTCGTTCTCGCTGGGATCTTTCTTCAGCGTATTTTCTAACACGCCAAGGTCGCTGTCGCTCAGCCCTTGGAGTACGGTAATTTTCTTAATTTTGGCTTTTTTTAGGCCTTCGATGTGTGTCGCCGTAATCGCGTCATAGGTTTCCAGCACGATTTCCCCGGTCTCTGCATCGACGACGTCCTCACCGCCATATATGCGGTCGACTAATTCATCGTCGACTACCTCTTCCACATCTTCCCGGAAAAGACTGAGAATCTCCCCGTTCTTAGAAAAACCCAGCGCTCGCAGCAAGAGGGTGACAGGTAGTTTGCGCCGCCGGTCAATATGGACATACATAATGTCGTTGATGTCCATACTAAATTCGAGCCAGGGGCCCTTATTGGGAAGAATACGGGCCGAATAGAGTTCCTTGCCATTGGGATGCAAGGTCTCATCGAAGAACACTCCCGGCGAGCGGTGCAACTGACTAACGACTACGCGTTCGGCACCATTAACAATGAATGTCCCCTGATCGGTCATCAGCGGCAATTCACCCAAAAAGACCGATTGCTCGACGACATCTTTGACGGGATTATCAGGGCTCTCCTTATCGCGCGAGATCAAGCGCAGAGTGGCGCGTAGTGGGGCGGCAAAAGTCATGCCGCGCTCCCGGCATTCGTCAACGCTGTAGCGCGGATTGCCAATAGAGTAATCTGAGTAATCGAGGGTATAAATTCCGTGGGTATCGCTCACTGGAAAAATACTCTCGAAGACGAGGTGCAACCCCTTCCTCAGCCGTTGTGATGGAAGAGCTTCGAGTTGCAGGAAGGAGCGATAGGAATCTAGCTGGACCGAGAGCAAGTTCGGCATTTCGACAATTTCGGCGATCTTGCCGAAAGATCTCCTCTCGATTGTACCGTTTTGTGCAACAGTTCCGTTCCCCTTCAAGGGCCAAACTCCTTTTTGCAGGTTTAAGGCAAAAGCTCACGGGGCGTTTCTCCCGGGTGGAAAAAACGCTTTCCATGAGCTTTCAAAGTAATCCACTGCGAAAACACAGGGCGCGCTAAATTACAGCTTCAATCCGCATGCGACCTAAATAGTCAGTCCCTCACTTAATCTCCACACTGGCGCCCGCATCGGCCAAACGCCCTTGGAGTTCATCTGCTTCCTGCTTGGAAACTCCTTCCTTCACGGCTTTAGGCGCTTCGTCGACCAGCGCTTTGGCCTCTTTGAGCCCCAAACTGGTAATCTCGCGCACGACTTTGATCACTTGGATCTTCTTCTCGCCGGCAGCGGTCAGAATGACATCAAATTCGGTCTGCTCTTCTTCGACAATAGCGGCCTCGCCACCGGGTGCGACACCGGCCATCATGACTGGCGCGGCAGCCGAAACGCCAAACTTATCTTCCAGGGCCTTTACTAATTCGGCCAATTCGAGAACAGTTAGACCACCAATGGTCTCAATGATCTCGTTTACTTTAGGACTAGTTTCTTCACTCATTGCTCTACAACCTCCATAGTGAGATTTTTATGCTGTACTTGTATGCTCGTTTAGGGCTTACTCCGAACTTTCCTCTCCACCCCCGGCCCCACCTTCTCTCTGCTGCTCTTCGATGGCCCCAAGGACGCCGACCAAATTGCGCAACAGGCCGTTCAAAACACTGGCAAAACCATAGAGCGGACTCTGAATGCTACCCAACACCTTGGCAATCAACTCCTCCCGTCCAGGCAGGGCCGCCAAGATCTTGACCTGTTCTGGAGCCATGACCTGCCCATCCATATAGCCGCTCTTAATGGCCAATTTACCACCATCGTCAATGAATTTCTGCAGGATCTTGGCCGGTGCCAGAGGATCTTCTTGGCTATAGGCAATGGCTGTATGTCCAGTAAAAAACTCGGCGAACTCATTTAGACCAGCAGCTTCGGCGGCGCGCTTGGCAAGGCGATTCTTGACAACTTGATAACCGACTTCTGCTTCGCGCAACTGATTGCGCAACTCGGTTACCGAAGCGACATCAATGCCGGTAAAATCGGCTAGATAGACCGCTTTGGAGCCATTCAACAACTCGGTTAACTGTTCTACTGTTCCTATTTTTTCTTCTGTGGGCATTACCCCCTCCTCAATCTATCGCTGGCCCTCTAAACGGCAACCTGGGCCGGGTCGAGGCGCACGCTAGGCCCCATGGTCGATGAAATAATCATCTTGCGTACAAACTGGCCTTTAGAGGATGCCGGTTTGGCGCGCAGAATGGCCTCATTGAAAGTCCTGACATTATCGACTAGGGCCGACTCTTCAAAAGACAATTTTCCGATGGGGGCCTGGGCATTGTTGCCGGACTTGCTGTCGGCGCGATATTCGACGCGCCCGGCTTTGGCATCTGTGACAGCTTGCGCGACATCCTGGGTAACAGTACCGGTCTTGGGGTTGGGCATTAAACCGCGGGGGCCTAATACGCGTCCCAACTTGCCGACTTGTCCCATCATATCCGGCGAGGCAATGACCAAGTCAAAATCAAGCCAACCCTGCTGAATCTCTTCGACCACTTCGGCACCGCCGACGCGATCTGCCCCAGCTTCCTGAGCGGCTTCTATCAACGCTCCCTGAGTAATTACCAAGACGCGTATTTCCTGGCCCGTGCCGTGCGGCAACATCACCGTACCACGCAAAGCCTGATCGGCCTGGCGCCCATCGATTCCCAAGTTCATGGAAAGTTCGACGGTTTCGTCAAAGTTCCTCGCGGGAAACGCTTTGAGGTATTTGATCGCCTCTTCCACAGAATACAGTTTGCTGCGGTCGTATGCCTCAACCGACTGAGTGTATTTCTTAGATCTGCGCATTGTCCTTGCTCCTATTGCTCTACGGTCAGCCCCATGCTGCGAGCCGTCCCCGCAATCATCGAAACGGCCGCATCTAACGAAGCGGCATTTAAATCGACGCGTTTGAGCTCGGCGATTTCTTCGAGTTGAGCCCGATTGATTCTGCCCACTTTTACGCGATTGGGTTCTCCCGACCCCTTGTCAATCTTGG
>Ga0114993_10001282_pt1 | contig 28865 bp, 40 predicted proteins | sample ArcticOcean_MG_C_FD_87042 | JGI IMG/M metagenome (GOLD analysis project Ga0114993, IMG submission 87042) | Marine microbial communities from western Arctic Ocean - ArcticOcean_MG_CB2_150 | ecosystem: Environmental > Aquatic > Marine > Oceanic | place: Arctic Ocean: Canada Basin | collected...
AGATTTGGGAAAGATTATAAAAATAAAAGAAGAATAAGTATTGAGTCATCTGAAGAGGGTGTGGAGTCAGTAGAATATATGGTTCCAAAGGGTAAGCACATTCCTGTAGCAGAGGGCGATTTTATAAAGCGTGGAGAGTATATAATGGATGGCAACCCAGCGCCGCATGATATTTTGCAGGTTATGGGAATAGAAGCTCTGGCTGACTATTTAATTGATGAGGTCCAAGATGTGTATCGTTTGCAAGGTGTTAAGATTAATGACAAGCATATTGAGGTAATTGTTAAGCAAATGCTTCAAAAGTGGGAAATACATACGTCTGGTGGAACAACGCTGCTGAAAGGTGAGCATGTTGATAAAGCGGAATTTGACGAAGCTAACGCGAAGGCTGTGGCTGATGGTAGGGATCCCGCTACGGGCACCCCGATACTACTGGGGATAACGAAAGCATCATTGTCTACAAGATCATTTATTTCTGCTGCATCTTTTCAGGAAACCACCAGAGTTTTAACAGAAAGTTCAGTGCAAGGAAAGCGAGACAAACTAATTGGGTTAAAAGAAAATGTGATTGTTGGTCGTTTGATACCAGCAGGAACTGGTGGAGCAATGTCAAATATTATGAGAGTGGCTCAAACCAGAGATAGAGTCATAATTGATGAACGACAGGCTGTGGCTCAAGAGAATATTGCATTGGAATCACCTGACGCTTTTGAAGGTGCTGAAGATATTTTCAAAAAAAGTGAATCAGACCCTGTGATAGAAGCTTAAATTAATTTAAAATTTAAGACTAAAATTATGTGAATTGAGCCCTTAAAAAGTATTTAACTTAGGGGTTCAATTATTTTTAGAAAGAAAGAATTACAAAGTTAACCTGTTTTGTGCTGTTTTACTTTATCGGTTTGAAATAATTACTTTTTTAACAAATCTTTATGATTGATAGTGTTGACAAGCAAACAGAAGAAACATATACGCGCGCTACTCCGAAACGCTTTTTAACGTTTTTGGACAGCCATATTTGGGCGGCCATGATCTAAGCAAATGCTTCGATCCTCTGAAAAAGGCAGTGTATTATGTTTATAGTACGCTGCTAATCGAGTGTCTTTCATATGAATGAAAGGCATACTTAAATAGTTATGGGTTACAAACGGGGAACCGGAATGCCAACAATTCAACAGCTTATCCGCAAACCGCGGCAGCCAAAAATAAAACGATCAAAATCGATGCACTTGCAATCGTGTCCACAAAAGCGTGGCGTGTGTACAAGAGTTTACACTACGACACCAAAGAAACCAAATTCAGCTATGAGAAAAGTTGCAAAGGTTCGCTTAACTAACGGTTTTGAAGTTATTTCATACATCCCAGGCGAGAGCCATAATCTTCAAGAGCACTCAGTGGTATTGATACGTGGCGGTAGGGTAAAAGATCTTCCTGGCGTTCGTTATCATATATTACGTGGTGTTTTAGATACTCAGGGTGTTAAAGACCGAAAACAAAGGCGTTCGAAGTACGGCGCTAAGCGTCCTAAATAAGGAGAGGCTAGATGTCACGACGTCATGCAGCAGAAAAACGAGAAATATTACCAGATCCAAAATTTGGAGATCGTGTGCTATCAAAATTTATGAATAACTTGATGATAGACGGTAAAAAGTCGATAGCCGAAGGTATCGTTTATGGTGCTTTTGAGCGTGTTGAGGGTAAGTTAAAAAGAGCTCCGGTTGAGGTTTTTCATGAAGCTTTGGAGAATATAAAGCCAAGCGTTGAGGTTAAGTCTCGACGGGTTGGTGGTGCAACATATCAGGTGCCAGTTGAAGTGAGGCCAGAGCGTCGTGAAGCTTTGGCTATTAGATGGATGATTGGTGCTGCACGAAAGAGAAATGAAAATACAATGGTAGAGCGCTTAGCCGGCGAGTTAATGGATGCAATTAACAGTCGAGGGACTGCGGTTAAAAAGCGTGAAGACACTCACAAGATGGCAGAAGCAAATAAAGCTTTCAGCCATTATCGTTGGTAGAGCAGGGATACGGAATAATATTATGGCACGTGAATACACACTTGATCTTTATCGGAATTTTGGCATCATTGCGCACATTGATGCGGGTAAGACGACTTGTTCAGAACGTATTCTTTACTACACTGGTAAAGAGCACAACATTGGAGAAGTTCATGATGGTGCGGCCACTATGGACTGGATGGAGCAAGAACAAGAGCGTGGTATAACAATTACGTCTGCTGCGACAACTACTTTTTGGGAGCGTACCGAAGATGGTACCACACCGGACTCGCCCAAGCACCGTTTAAACATCATCGATACACCAGGTCACGTTGACTTTACAATTGAAGTGGAGCGATCCCTGGCCGTTTTGGATGGTGCTGTTTGCGTGCTTGATGCCAATGCTGGTGTTGAACCTCAGACGGAAACAGTTTGGCGTCAGGCTGATCGTTACAAAGTGCCGCGTATGGTTTTTGTCAACAAAATGGATAAAATTGGAGCAGACTTCTTTAAGTGTGTTGAGATGATTGAGGATCGCACAGGTGCCTCTGCTATTCCTGTATCATTCCCAATTGGTGCTGAAACAGAGCTGGAAGGCTTGGTTGACTTGGTTACGATGGAAGAATGGTTATGGGAAGGTGAAGATCTTGGTGCGAGCTGGATTAAAGCACCTATCCGCGAAAGCTTGCAGGAAGCCGCTGCTAAATGGCGAAATGTTCTTGTTGAAGCTGCTGTTGAAATGGATGATGAAGCTATGGAAGCGTACCTTGATGGCACAGAGCCGGACGTTGATACGTTGCGTGTACTGATACGCAAGGGTTGTTTGTCATTAACTTTTGTCCCTGTTTTGGGTGGTTCTGCGTTCAAAAACAAAGGTGTCCAGTCATTGTTAAACGCAGTTATTGATTATTTACCATCTCCTTTAGACGTTGTTGATTACATGGGCTTTAAACCAGGTGATGAAACAGAGACACGTGATATTGCGCGTCGTGCAGACGACAACATGGCATTCTCTGGGCTTGCGTTTAAAATAATGAACGACCCGTTTGTTGGATCTCTAACGTTTACACGTATTTATTCTGGTACGTTGACAAAAGGCGACTCAATGTTGAACTCTACAAAGGGTAAAAAAGAGCGTGTTGGTCGTATGATGATGATGCACTCGATTGATCGCGAGGAGATCACTGAAGGTTTTGCTGGTGATATTATAGCACTTGCAGGTTTGAAAGACACTACAACTGGTGACACTATCTGTTCTGTAAACGACCCTGTTATTTTGGAAACTATGACGTTTCCGGAGCCAGTGATTGAGATTGCTGTTGAGCCAAAAACAAAAGCTGACCAAGAGAAGATGTCAACTGGCCTTGCTCGATTGGCTGCTGAAGATCCCTCATTCCGTGTTGAAACAGACATCGAGTCTGGTCAAACAATCATGAAGGGAATGGGTGAGTTACATTTAGACATCCTTGTTGATAGATTAAGACGTGAGTTCAAAGTGGAAGCTAATATTGGTGCTCCTCAGGTGGCATATCGAGAGACAATCGGACATGAGGCAGAAATTGATTATACTCACAAAAAACAATCTGGTGGTTCTGGTCAATTTGGTCGTGTAAAAATGATAATTTCGCCTACTGAACCTGGAGAAGGGTATAGCTTCGAAAGTAAAATTGTTGGTGGTTCTATTCCAAAAGAATACATTCCAGGAGTTGAAAAAGGCATCAAGTCTGTAATGGACTCTGGGCCTTTGGCAGGGTTTCCTGTGATTGACTTTAAGGTATCGTTAATTGACGGTGCTTACCATGACGTTGACTCTAGTGTTTTAGCATTTGAGCTAGCGGCAAGGGCGGGAATGCGAGAAGGCCTTAGAAAAGCTGGAGCCAAAATGCTTGAGCCTATAATGGAGGTCGAGGTTGTGACCCCTGACGAATATACTGGTGGTATCATCGGTGATTTGACGTCACGTAGGGGGCAGGTGCAAGGTCAGGATCAGCGTGGAAATGCTATTGCTATAACTGCGAATGTGCCACTTGCAAATATGTTTGGCTATATTAATACTTTGAGATCAATGTCTTCAGGTCGGGCGAATTTTTCTATGCAGTTCTCCCATTATGACTCAGTTCCTCAGAGTATTTCTGATGAAATTCAAGCCAAATACGCATAAGAATATGATATAATTAGTAAAAAGTCGATGGAACACCCATCTTAATAAAAGTAAAGGAGGCCAAGATATGGCAAAGGAAAAGTTTGAACGCACGAAGCCACATTGTAACATTGGTACTATTGGCCATGTTGACCACGGCAAAACTACGTTAACTGCGGCGATTACAAAGCAGTTTTCGGATGACTTTAAAGCTTACGATGAGATTGATGGGGCTCCTGAAGAGAAGGCTCGTGGAATTACAATTTCAACAGCACACGTTGAGTATGAGACAGAAGCACGTCACTACGCACACGTTGATTGCCCAGGACACGCGGACTATGTGAAGAATATGATTACAGGCGCTGCGCAAATGGATGGTGCTATTTTAGTTGTTAATGCTGCTGATGGCCCTATGCCTCAGACACGTGAACACATTCTTCTTGGTCGTCAGGTTGGTATCCCAGCGATGGTTGTATTTATGAATAAAGTTGATCAAGTGGATGACGACGAGCTTTTAGAGCTTGTTGAAATGGAAATCCGTGAACTTCTTTCAATGTATGATTATCCTGGTGATGATATCCCTATTGTTGCTGGTTCAGCTTTGGCTGCTTTAGAAGATCGTGATGATGCTATTGGTAAAGAGAAAATTGCAGAATTAATGGCTGCAGTTGATGCACATATTCCACAGCCTCCACGTGCTATAGATGAACCGTTCTTAATGCCAATCGAGGATGTTTTCTCAATTTCTGGGCGTGGAACTGTTGTGACAGGCCGTATAGAGCGTGGTGTTGTTAACGTTGGTGACGATATTGAGATTGTTGGTATCAAAGATACAAGCAAAACAACATGTACTGGTGTGGAAATGTTCCGGAAATTGTTGGATCGTGGTGAGGCGGGTGATAACGTAGGCGTATTGCTGCGTGGTGTTGGACGTGAAGATGTCGAGCGTGGACAGATCCTATGTAAACCAAGTTCTGTTACTCCTCATACTAAGTTTGAGGCAGAGGTTTATATTTTAACCAAAGAAGAGGGCGGTCGTCACACACCATTCTTTGCAAATTATCGCCCACAGTTTTACTTCCGTACAACTGATGTTACTGGAACGGTTGAGCTCCCATCAGGAACAGAAATGGTAATGCCTGGTGACAATCTTAAGTTTGACGTAGAACTCATAGCACCGATCGCAATGGAAAAAGGTTTACGTTTTGCGATCCGCGAAGGGGGCCGAACAGTTGGTTCCGGTGTAGTATCTAAAATCAACGCGTAAGCGTAATTATAGTTCGATGTGGGCGGAAATCATTCCGCACCACCTCTCAACTGCGAAAGGTTAAAAAATGCAAAGCCAAAATATTAGAATACGGCTAAAGGCTTTCGATTTCAGAGTGCTTGATTCTTCAACGCAAGAAATTGTAAATACCGCAAAGCGTACGGGTGCCACTGTTAGAGGGCCAATACCACTGCCAAACAAAATTGAAAAATTTACTGTTTTGCGTGGCCCGCATGTCAATAAGAAATCTAGAGAACAATTCGAAATAAGGACACATAAGCGTCTTTTAGATATTGTTGATCCGACTCCACAAACTGTAGATGCGCTAATGAAGCTCGATCTAGCAGCTGGTGTGGATGTCGAGATAAAGCTTTAAGGAGGCCAATTTATGATGCGCTCTGGAATTATAGCGAAAAAAGTAGGTATGACGCGTCTTTTTATGGACGACGGTAAGCAAATACCTGTGACTGTTTTACAGTTAGACAGTTTACAAGTTGTTGCTCAGCGTACCACAGAGAAAGATGGGTATACTGCAGTTCAGTTAGGCTCAGGAATGGCTAAGGCAAAACGCACCTCTGCGGCTATGCGAGGACATTTTGCTGTAGCTAAAGTTGCACCAAAACGAAAAATAGCCGAATTTAGGGTATCTGAAGATGCATTGATAGAGGTTGGGCAAGAAATTTCAGCTGAGCACTTTTTAGAAGGCCAGAAAGTTGATGTTTCAGGTAACTCGATTGGTAAAGGGTTTGCAGGCGCAATGAAGAGACATAACTTTAAAGGTCTCAGAGCTACGCACGGTGTTTCTATTAGTCACAGATCACATGGTTCAACGGGTCAATGTCAAGAACCTGGTAAGGTCTTTAAAGGAAAGAAAATGGCGGGCCATATGGGTGCTGCAAAAGTTACTACTCAAAATCTTGAAGTGGTTAAAACAGACTCTGCTCGTGGATTGATAATGATTAAGGGTGCTGTTCCTGGTTCTAAAGGTGGTTGGGTTACGGTTAAAGATGCGGTTAAGAAGCCAACTCCAAATGATCTACCCTTTCCTGCTGCATTGAAATCTACAATAGTTGAGACGACTGAACCAAGTCCAGAGTTAACTGAGGGAGGGTCCGAACAATGAAAAAAGATGTGATTAAATTGGATTCTTCAAAAGCTGGTTCTATCGAGCTTGCTGATGAAGTTTTTGCCTTAGAGCCTAGAGCTGACATTTTACACAGGGTGGTGCGCTGGCAAAGAGCTAGAGCTCAAGCGGGCACTCATAAAGTAAAAACACGGTCGGAAGTTAGCTATTCTACAAAAAAAATATACCGTCAAAAAGGAACTGGTGGTGCTAGGCACGGAGCTAGATCTGCACCAATATTTCGTGGAGGTGGAGTTTATAAGGGACCTACACCCAGAAGTCATGCATTTGATTTGCCAAAAAAGGTTAGGGCGATGGGGCTTCGACATGCGTTGTCTGCAAAAGTAGCGGCAGGTGAGCTAATTGTTTTGGATGATGCTTCGCTAAAAGCTGGTAAGACGAAAGAATTAGCGAATGCGATACAGAAAATGGGTTGGAAACGCACATTATTTATTGACGGTTTAGAGGTTAATGCTGAGTTTGCACGTGCAGCATCTAATATTGATGGAGTTGATGTCTTGCCGTCAGCTGGAGCAAATGTCTATGACATCCTTAGGCGTGATACTTTGGTTTTAACTAAGTCTGGTGTGCAGGCTTTGGAGGCTAGATTAAAATGACCAGTAAGTCAGAATATTATGATGTAATTAGAAAGCCAATTGTGACTGAAAAAGCCACAATGGCATCGGAAACTGGAGCGGTTGTGTTTGAAGTAGCAATGGCGTCCAACAAGCCAATGATTAAGGAAGCGGTAGAAGCTTTATTTAATGTTAAAGTGAAAGCAGTAAATACCACTATAACAAAGGGTAAAACTAAACGTTTTAAGGGAACTTTGGGAAGACGAAAGAATACTAAGAAAGCTTATGTGATGTTAGAGGATGGAAATACCATCGACGTTAGCACAGGCCTTTGATAGAACCAGTCGAATCGCAATTATGTTTAGTTTTGTGTATTTGATTTCAAGTCTTAAACTTCATTAGAAGTAGTAGGCACAACCAGCTAAGATCAGGTGTTCTGATTTTAGCAATAAGACGGAAGACAGAGAGATGGCATTAAAGTCGTATAAACCGACCACGCCAGGCCAACGAGGGTTGGTTCTGATTGACCGTTCGGAACTGTGGAAGGGACGCCCGGTTAAATCTTTAACAGAAGGTTTGATCAAGAATGGCGGTCGAAACAATACCGGACGTATAACAATGCGCCGCAAAGGTGGTGGTGCTAAGCGATTATACCGTGTTGTAGATTTCAGACGGAACAAATTAGATTTACCTGCAGTGGTTGAGAGAATAGAATATGATCCAAATAGGACAGCATTTATTGCGTTAATCAAGTATTCTGATGGTGAGCAGTCATATATTTTAGCACCACAGCGGCTGACTATAGGTGACAGTATTGTTTCCTCGTCCAAAGCAGATATTAAGCCTGGTAATGCCATGCCGTTCACTGGGATGCCGATAGGAACAATCGTACATAATATTGAGTTAAAGGCTGGTAAAGGTGGGCAAATAGCAAGAGCTGCTGGAACTTATGGGCAATTTGTTGGAAGAGATGGTGGATTTGCTCAGATAAGATTGTCATCAGGTGAGTTACGGCTTGTCAGGCAAGAATGTATGGCTACGGTTGGTGCTGTATCCAACCCAGACAATTCCAATCAGAATTTTGGTAAAGCGGGGCGTAATAGACACAAGGGAATTCGACCTAGTGTACGAGGTGTAGTTATGAACCCGATCGATCACCCACACGGTGGTGGTGAAGGACGAACTTCAGGTGGACGCCATCCAGTTACGCCATGGGGCAAACCGACTAAGGGTGCCCGTACAAGAAACAAAAATAAAGCGTCACAAAAGCTGATAATTCGCTCTCGTCACGCCAAGAAGAAGGGGCGATAATATGTCACGTTCTGTTTGGAAAGGCCCATTTGTTGATGCTCATGTATTAAAAAAGGCTGAGAAATCAAAAGAATCAGGTCGTAATGATGTCATTAAAATCTGGTCACGCAGATCTACTATATTACCACAATTTGTTGGTTTAACATTTGGGGTATATAATGGTAGAAAACATATTCCTGTAAACGTATCTGAAGACATGATTGGACAGAAGTTTGGGGAATTTAGCCCAACTCGTACGTACAACGGTCATACAGCAGATAAAAAATCGAAGCGGAATTAAGTCATGGGTAAAGAAAAAAATTCTCGCCGTGTGGCAGAAAATGAAGCTCAGGCACGCAGCATTATGCTTCGTACCAGTCCTCAGAAACTTAATTTATTGGCGCAAATGATACGTGGAAAGAAAGTGGATAAAGCGTTAAGTGATCTATCCTTTTCAAAACGTCGCATAGCAAGTGAAGTAAAGAAATGTTTACAGTCTGCTATAGCAAATGCTGAAAACAATCACGGTTTAGAAGTAGACGAGCTCATTGTTTCTGAAGCTTTTGTTGGTAAAAATTTAGTTATGAAAAGGGGCCGTCCAAGAGCACGTGGACGTTTTGGCAAAATATTCAAGCCATTTTCGCAAGTAACAATCACTGTTCGGCAGTTAGAGGAGCAAGCATAATGGGTCAGAAGGTAAATCCAATCGGTATGCGATTGCAGGTTAATCGAACTTGGGACAGTCGTTGGTATGCTACTAGTAAAGACTTTGGTAATTTATTATTAGAAGATCTTCAGATAAAGAAGTTTATTAACGAAGAATGTAAGCAATCGGGAATTTCAAAAGTTATTATTGAGCGACCCCATAAAAAATGCCGAGTAACAATTCATACAGCCCGTCCTGGAGTAATTATAGGTAAAAAAGGCGCTGATATTGAAACTTTACGCCAAAAGCTCGCAAAACTAACAGATTCGGAATTGCACCTTAATATTGTCGAAGTGCGAAAGCCTGAGTTGGATGCACGACTAGTTGCGGAGGGTATTGCCCAGCAGTTAGAACGTCGAGTATCATTTCGTAGAGCGATGAAGAGAGCTGTGCAAAGCGCCATGAGAATGGGATCCTTAGGAATTCGTGTAAATGTAGCTGGTCGTCTTGGTGGCGCTGAAATAGCGAGAACGGAGTGGTATAGAGAAGGTAGAGTGCCATTGCATACTCTGCGTGCTGATATAGATTATGCTGGCTATAAAGCCGAAACTGCTTATGGAATTATTGGTATTAAAGTGTGGATTTTCAAAGGTGAGATTATGGAGCATGATCCAGCCGCCCGAGATAGACGACAACAAGAGCTTCAAGACAGCGGTGGCCCACGTCCACAACGTCGTGATCGATAAGGGGAAGATAAATGCTGCAACCAAAGCGTAGTAAATTTAGAAAAATGTTCAAAGGTCGCATTCATGGTGAAGCCAAGGGTGGGTCACTACTGAATTTTGGATCTTTTGGCCTTAAAGCTATTGAGCCTGAGAGAATTACGGCCCGTCAAATTGAAGCTGCAAGACGAGCAATGACTCGGCATATGAAGCGTCAAGGTAGAGTTTGGATTAGAATATTTCCAGATTTACCTGTTTCAAAGAAACCCACAGAAGTAAGAATGGGTAAGGGTAAGGGCTCAGTTGAATTTTGGGCTGCAAAAGTAAAACCAGGACGCATAATGTTTGAGATTGACGGGGTGTCTGTTTCTGTGGCAAAGGAAGCTCTTAGGTTGGCAGCGATGAAGTTGCCGATTAAAAGTCGAGTAGTCGAAAGAGAAGATTGGTAATCAAATTGTGAGATTTTTTGATCTCTAAAAAATAGAACCAATTTTATATAATTTTGGTTTGGATGAAAGGAAAGTGGCGATGAACGCTACTGAGTTAAAAGAAAAAACACCGGACCAGCTTAATGAAATGTTAGCTGATCTTAAGAAAGAAGCATTTAATCTTCGCTTTCAGGCTGCAACCAATCAGCTTGAGAATACTTCGCGAATGCGGTCTGTAAAAAAAGATGTTGCCCGTGTTAAAACTATAATCAATCAAGTAACTTCGGTTACTGAAGCGGAATAAGGACAGCGGATATGCCAAAACGCATTCTCACAGGGACAGTAACGTCCGATAAAAATGAACAGACGGTTACCGTTTCAGTTGAGCGGAGATTTAAGCACCCAGTTTTTAAGAAAATTATTAAAAAGTCAAAAACATACCGGGCGCATGATCCAAAAAATAGTTTTAAAGAAGGTGATCAAGTGCGTATTCAAGAATGTGCGCCAGTATCAAAAAGTAAACGCTGGGAAGTACTAGTAGCCTAGTACCCAGATTAATCGAAACCCTGGGGTGGGAACATCCCCAAAGGTCGGGAGTAGTTGAATGATTCAGATGCAAACTAATCTGGATGTAGCTGACAATAGTGGCGCTCGCCGCGTTCAGTGCATTAAGGTGTTAGGTGGCTCAAAGCGTCGGTATGCCTCTGTTGGCGACGTAATTGTTGTGTCAGTAAAAGAGGCAATACCAAGAGGGCGAGTGAAAAAAGGTGATGTGCGTAAGGCCGTTGTGGTTCGTACAGCAAAGGAAGTTCGTCGCGAAGATGGTACTGCTATACGTTTTGATAGTAATGCTGCTGTAATTCTAAGTAATACTAATGAACCAATGGGTACACGAATTTTTGGTCCAGTTGTACGTGAATTGCGTAGTAAGAATTTTATGAAAATTATTTCCTTAGCACCGGAGGTGTTGTAATGGCATCAAAGCTCAGAAAAGGTGATAAAGTTGTTGTGCTTGCTGGCAAAGATAAAGGAAAAGAGGCTGAAATAACGTCTGTTAATCCAAAATCTGGAAAAGCTATTGTTCAAGGTATAAATATGGCTATCCGGCACACTAAACAAACTCAAAGTAACCAGGGTGGTCGGATCCCGCAAGAACAACCAATACAGTTGTCTAATCTTGCAATGTTGGATCCAAAAAATGGCGGTGCCACGAGAATTGGGTTTCGAATAGAAGATGAGAAAAAAGTACGATATGCAAAAAAATCAGGAGAATTGGTCTAATGTCTGATTATATGCCAAGACTTAAAGCACAATATAAAGATACAATATGTGATGCATTGATGGAAGAGTTTTCTTATAAAAATAGAATGCAACTTCCTAAATTAGATAAAATTGTAATCAATATTGGATGCGGTCGAGCGGCCGTAAGAGATAGTAAGAAAGTTAAATCGGCAGAAGCAGATTTAGCACTAATAGCAGGACAAAAGCCCGTTATTAATATTGCTAAACAATCAATTGCGGGCTTTCGGGTGCGTGAAGGAATGCCGCTGGGCGTTAAGGTGACACTCCGCGGCGACCGGATGTTCGAGTTTATGGATCGGCTTGTAACAATAGCAATGCCAAGGGTACGTGATTTTCGTGGTGTGCCTGGCAAGAGCTTCGATGGGTATGGTAATTACGCCATGGGCTTGAAGGAACATATAGTATTTCCCGAAATTGAATTTGATAAAGTGGACGAGGTCTGGGGAATGGACGTTATAATATGCACTACCGCAAACACTGATGCGGAAGCAAAAAGCTTGTTGAAACATCTCAACATGCCTTTCAATAGCTGATTGCGGAAGAGGAAAATTTAATGGCAAAAGTATCAATGGTACAAAGAGAAGTTAAAAGAAAGAAGTTGGTTGAAAAATATGCAGTCAAGCGCGCGGCGCTCAAAGAATTAGCTGCTAATCAAGATTTACCAATGGAAGAAAGATTTAAGGCACGGCTTAAGTTGGCAGAATTACCTCGTAATTCCTCAGCTACTCGACTGCATAATAGATGTCAGTTGACGGGTCGACCACACGCTTATTATCGGAAGTTAAAAGTTTCTCGTATCGCGCTTCGTGAACTTGCCTCTAACGGCGAGATCCCAGGCATGGTAAAGTCAAGCTGGTAAGGGGAGAATAATAATGAATGATCCTGTAGGAGATATGTTGACACGAATTCGAAATGCTCAATTGCGTGGAAAATCAACTGTAAAAACCCCGGCATCAAAATTGCGTGCTTGGGTGCTGGATGTGCTTAAGGGTGAAGGCTATATACGTAGTTATGAAGCTAAAACTGGTTCGGATGGACATCCGGAACTGGAAATTAGCCTAAAGTACTTTGATGGAGCTCCCGTTATAAAAGAATTAAAGAGGGTTTCGACACCTGGACGCCGAGTCTATGCTGGTGTGAAAGATATACCGACAGTTCGTCAAGGATTAGGAATAGCAATAGTATCTACACCTAGTGGTGTTATGTCTGATACAGCTGCGCGAACCGCCAATATTGGTGGTGAAGTGCTCTGTACAGTCTTCTAAGGAGTAATCTATGTCTCGAATTGGAAAAAAACCAGTTGTATTGCCATCGGAAGTCACAGCAAGCGTATCAGGGCAAACGATTGAGGTTAAAGGGCCTAAGGGTGCTTTAAGTTTCAAAGCGACTGACGATGTTGATATTAAGGTCGATGGAAATATTGTCACGATTTTGCCACGCGGATCGTCAAAAAGAGCTAAGCAGCAATGGGGAATGTCACGGACGTGTATTTCAAATTGTGTCACGGGTGTTACTGAAGGTTTTAAAAAAGAACTAGAGATAAACGGTGTCGGATATAGAGCGACGATGCAAGGTAATGTATTAAAATTAACTTTGGGACTATCTCACGACGTTAACTTTGAGGTCCCAAATGGTGTAACAGTAACTGCTCCCAAGCAAACCGAAATTATTGTTGAGGGAATAGATTCTCAATTAGTCGGTCAAGTAGCTGCTAATATACGTGCTTGGAAAAAACCTGAACCATATAAAGGTAAAGGAATTAAGTATAAAGGCGAATATATCTTTAGAAAAGAAGGTAAGAAGAAGTAAGGACGGAAAATATGGCTAACACAAAAAAACAGCTGTTTCAAAAACGCCGTCTGCGCGTTCGAAACAAATTACGACGATCAGCACATGGTAGGCTAAGGCTTAGCGTAAATAGGTCGAATAAAAATATATCGGTGCAACTGATAGATGATATAAAAGGAGTTACTTTGGCTTCTGCATCATCTCTGGAAAAAGGACTTGGTGTTGTTGGTAGCAACAATATCATAGCCGCGACTAAGGTTGGTGAGACCATTGCAGAAAGAGCCAAGAAGGCTGGGATAGAAGAATGTTATTTCGATAGAGGGGCGTTTCTTTTCCATGGAAAAGTTAAGGCCCTAGCAGATGCTGCCCGTGAGGGCGGCTTGAAGTTTTAAGGAGCGATAAGATGGCCAGAGAAAATAATCGTCGTGATCGCGACGAAACTCCGGAGTTTGCTGATAGATTAGTAGCGATAAATAGAGTATCAAAAACTGTTAAAGGTGGTAAGCGCTTTTCGTTTGCAGCTTTAGTTGTCGTAGGTGATCAGCGGGGTAGAGTTGGGTTTGGAAAGGGTAAAGCTAAGGAAGTTCCAGAAGCTATACGAAAAGCCACCGAACAAGCAAAACGTCAGTTAGTTCGAGTGCCCCTTAGAGAGGGTAGAACTTTGCACCATGATATGGAAGGCCGTCACGGCGCAGGCAAAGTTGTAATGCGTACGGCTCCGCAGGGAACAGGTATAATAGCTGGAGGCCCAATGCGTGCTGTATTTGAAATGCTAGGCATTCAAGATGTTGTGGCTAAGTCTTTAGGTTCTCAAAATCCATATAATATGATTAGGGCTACGATAGATGGTTTAGCCAGAAGTGCTAGTCCTCGCATGGTTGGTCAAAGAAGAGGGAAAAAAGTATCTGATTTATTTCCCAAGATGCCTGCTAATGTGAGTAATGAAGCTGAGAAAGTGGAGGCATAATCGATGGCTAAAACAATAATCGTTAAGCAAATTGGTTCTCCGATTAGGCGTCCACAAAAGCAACGACAAACCTTAATAGGTTTGGGTTTAAATAAAATGCATAAAACACGAGAACTTGAAGATACTGAATCTGTTCGTGGAATGGTTAACAAGATTTCGCATTTAGTGGAGATTGTTGAAGAAAAGGGTTAATAGTTATTTTTTTACATAAGTATTAATTTTAAATATTAGTTATTTAACATTTAAAAGCCGCGTTCATCCTAATTCGCTCAGGGGATGTTTCCGGCATAGGAGAGCGAAATGAAATTAAATGAATTACGAGATAATCCTGGTGCAACAAAATCTAAGAAACGTGTTGGTAGAGGGCCTGGTTCTGGTAAGGGTAAAACTGCAGGCCGTGGTATTAAAGGTCAAAAATCACGATCAGGGGTAGCAATAAATGGATATGAAGGTGGTCAAATGCCATTGTATCAACGTCTACCGAAGAGAGGGTTCAATAATATCAATGCTAAAAGGCATGCTGTAATAAATTTGGGAATTCTTCAGAAATTTATTGATAGTGGTAAAATTGATGTAAAGTCTACTATTACAGAGCAGGTTCTGGTGGAAAGTGGTTTGGTGCGACGTGTTTGGGATGGTGTGAGATTGCTAAACAAAGGAGAGATGACCTCAAAAGTTGATATTGAAGTTACTGGAGCATCAAAAACTGCTATTGTTGCAGTTGAGAAAAATGGTGGCACTGTAAAAGTTTTAAAATCAGTAGTAGCTGATTAACACTTGTACGTGTTGTAAACGTTACCTAAATATAAAGTAGTAACGCGTTTTATGGTTAGGAACCCAATACTAAGCGTTTTTACGAATGTATTTGAAAGGAAATCAAATGACATCGGCCGCTGAGCAAATGGCAGCAAACATGAGTTGGAGTGCATTTGGCAAAGCGACCGAGTTGCGCCAGCGTATTGTTTTCGCAATAATCCTTCTCATAGTTTATCGAATTGGAACTTATATACCTGTACCAGGTATCGATAATTTGGCACTAAAACAATTTTTTGAAGAAGCCGGACAAGGGATTGGTGGAATTTTAAATATGTTTACCGGAGGTGCTATTAGCCGGATGGGTATATTTGCATTAGGGATTATGCCTTATATTTCTGCCTCGATAATTGTTCAATTAATGACGGCCATGGTGCCACAACTAGAACAATTAAAGAAAGAGGGTCAACAAGGCCAAAAGAAAATTAACCAATATACTCGCTATGGTACGGTAATTTTGGCCTTATTCCAGGCATATGGATTGGCTGTTAGTATTGAGGCTGGTGATCTAGCGACTGATCCTGGCTGGTATTTCAGAGCATCGTGCATAATAACTCTTGTTGGCGGCACAATGTTTTTAATGTGGCTAGGTGAACAAATTACATCTAGAGGTATTGGCAACGGGATTTCTCTTATAATCTTTGTAGGAATTGTGGCAGAAATACCTGCTGCCTTAGCTCAATTTTTTGCTTCGGGTAGATCTGGAGCTATTAGCCCATTTGTTATTGTTGGGGTTATAGTAATGGTAGTAGCGGTTATAGGCTTTGTTGTATTTATGGAGCGAGCACTCAGAAAAATTCACATTCAATATCCTAGACGTCAGGTTGGAATGAAGACTTATGATGGTGGTACAAGTAACCTACCAGTAAAGTTGAATCCTGCCGGTGTTATTCCTCCTATTTTTGCATCATCGTTGTTGTTGCTTCCTACAACTGTAAGTACTTTTAGTGGAAACCAAACAAGTCCATTTATGTCCACACTTCTTGCATACTTTGGACCAGGGCAACCGCTGTATTTACTATTTTTTGTGGCGATGATAGTATTTTTCTCATATTTTTATACTGCCAACGTTGCGTTTAAAACAGAAGATGTGGCGGATAATTTGAAAAACCAAAATGGTTTTATACCGGGTATTCGACCTGGACAAAAGACTGCTGAATATTTGGATTATGTAGTAAATAGAGTCTTAGTGATTGGTGCAGGCTATTTAGCAGCTGTATGCTTACTACCTGAAATATTACGTTCTCAATTTGCCATTCCATTTTATTTTGGAGGAACATCTGTTTTGATTGTGGTATCTGTTACCATGGACACAATAAATCAGGTGCAATCACATATGTTGGCACATCAATATGAAGGTTTGATCGAAAAATCTAAGTTGCGAGGTAAAAATCGCAAAAAAGGGTCTGCAAGAAAATGAATATAATTTTACTTGGTCCTCCTGGAGCAGGTAAGGGGACGCAGGCGCGACGTTTGGTCGAAGAGCATGGAATGATACAGCTGAGTACAGGCGACATGTTAAGAGCGGCTCGAACTAGCGGCACGGATATGGGGAAGCGTGTAGCTGCAGTAATGGACGCAGGTAATTTAGTAACAGATGAAATAGTTATTGGATTAATTGAAGAACAATTATCAATAGATAATTCCAAGGGTTTTATTTTTGATGGCTTTCCACGGACACTGGGACAAGCTGACGCGTTAGGAAATTTATTAAATAAAATTAATAAACAACTTAATTTTGTAATTGAGATGAAAGTAGATGATGATGCTCTAGTTTCTAGGATAGTTGGTAGATCCACATGTGATTCCTGTGGAGAAGTTTATCACAATGTTACAAAACCAGAACCCAATAAGTGTCATATGTGTGGCTCCAAAATTTTTAAGAGGCGGGCTGATGATAATGAATTGTCTCTCAAAACTAGACTTATGGCCTATTATCGGGATACCTCACCATTAATTGGCTATTACTATGCCAAAGGTAATTTATACTCTATAAATGGCCTACAGGATATAAATATTGTAGCTGAAAAAATAGGATCAATTTTGAACCGTTAAAATTCTTTATAACAGCACTTGACGACGGCATCTAAACACCGTATCTGCCAGAATCTGAAGTGTGACTTTACAATAATTTCTACTGATATTTTGCAGTATAAAGTTAAGTCGATCGGTGCTTACCAATATTAAAGCGCCGTTGTGAAAAAAGGCTCCGGAATTACGGAGACCGCAACGAAAGGAAACCGCATGGCGCGTATAGCTGGCGTAAATATTCCGACCCACAAAAGGGTCCCAATTTCATTAACCTATATAACTGGTATCGGGAGTAATTCTGCTGAAAGAATATGTGAAGCAGTAGGAATAGACCGAACTCGAAGAGTGAATGAATTATCTGATGCTGAGGTATTGGCAATAAGAGAAAACATTGACGCAAACTTTAGCGTAGAAGGTGATCTTAGAAGAGATACTCAGATGAATATTAAACGTTTGATGGATCTTGGTTGCTATCGAGGTCTACGACATCGCCGAAGTCTTCCAGTGCGTGGTCAGAGAACTCATACAAATGCTAGAACTCGCAAAGGCCCATCTAGAGCCATTGCTGGTAAGAAGAAATAAGGGAGAGTATCATGGCTAGAGAAAAAACCCGAACAAAGCGTAAAGAGAAAAAAAACATAGCAACTGGTGTTGCTCATGTGAATTCTTCTTTCAATAATACAAAAATTCTAATTTCTGATGTTCAAGGAAATGCAATAGCATGGTCTTCAGCTGGCACCATGGGCTTTAAAGGCTCAAGGAAGTCCACACCTTATGCTGCTCAAATGGCGGCAGAGGATGCGGGAAAGAAAGCTCAAGAACATGGCATGAGAACATTGGAAGTGGAAGTGCAAGGTCCTGGTACAGGCCGTGAAAGTGCATTACGCGCTTTGGCTGCCTTGGGACTTAATATAACAGCAATAAGAGATGTTACCCCGATGGCACACAACGGATGCCGCCCACCAAAGCGTCGTAGAGTATAAAACTCCCACTGATATTGCGGGAGGTGTAATATCGGTATGTTCCCTAAAACCTCGAGCGTCTCCACCTATTGATCTGGGGTGGTGGACAAGAATGGAGGAATAACACATGATCCTTAAGAACTGGCAAGAGCTAATAAAACCAACACAGTTGGAAATAATACCGGGTGCAGACCCAATGAGAATGGCGACCTTAGTTGCAGAACCACTTGAGCGTGGATTTGGATTAACTTTAGGAAATGCACTTAGGAGAATATTGCTTTCTTCTCTGCAAGGTGCAGCAATAACTTCAGTACAAATCGATAATGTTTTACATGAATTTTCGTCAGTGGCTGGTGTTAGAGAAGATGTGACTGATATAGTCCTAAATCTCAAGGGTGTGGCTATTCGTATGGATGTTGAAGGACCCAAGCGTCTTTCAATTAATGCTACGGGTCCTAAGGTTGTGACGGCTGGGGATATCTCCGAAGCTACAGATGTAGAAATCTTAAATAAGGATCATATAATTTGTCATCTGGACGACAGAGCTACTTTATCAATGGAATTAAATGTTGATACTGGAAAGGGCTATGTTTCCTCTGATAAAAATCGTCCTGAGGATGGGCCAATTGGTTTAATCCCAATAGACGCCATTTATTCTCCTGTCAGAAAAGTGTCTTATGATGTTCAGCCGACCCGCGAGGGACAAGTCCTAGATTATGACAAGTTGACTATGAAGGTTGAAACAGATGGATCTTTGACTTCTGAAGATGCCATAGCTTTTGCTGCACGAATTCTTCAGGACCAATTATCTATATTCGTTAACTTTGATGAGCCGGAAAGTGCTGGTAAAGATGAGGATGAGGATGATCTAGAGTTTAATCCACTTTTATTGAAAAAAGTAGACGAGTTGGAACTATCTGTAAGATCAGCTAATTGCTTGAAAAACGATAATATAGTTTATATCGGTGATTTGATTCAAAAAACTGAAGCAGAAATGTTGCGGACACCTAATTTTGGAAGAAAATCTTTGAACGAAATAAAAGAGGTACTTACTGGAATGGGCTTGCATTTAGGAATGGACGTTGCAGATTGGCCTCCAGAAAATATAGAAGACCTAGCAAAAAAATATGAGGACCATTTTTAATATAATAAAGATGATTTTTATAGTTAATAAAATGCCGAGATGGCTCGGGAAAATTTGAGCAATAGCTCCAAGGTGAACGGTAAAAGTAACTACTGTCGGACAAAGTATAAATGAATAAGGAATTGTGAAATGCGACATAAACGAGGTTATCGCCGATTAAATCGGACACATGAACATCGTAAAGCTCTCTTTGCGAATATGTCTGGCTCGCTCATCGAGCACGAGCAAATAAAAACGACTCTCCCAAAAGCTAAAGAGTTGAGGCCTATAATTGAGAAGTTAATAACTTTAGCAAAACGTGGGGATCTTCATGCACGTCGTTTGGCTTTAAGTAGATTAAAACAAGATATGCACGTTTCAAAACTTTTTGACGTCCTTGGTAAAAGATACAAAGAAAGAAAAGGTGGGTATACGCGAGTCTTGAAGGCTGGTTTCCGTTATGGGGATATGGCGCCTATGGCTATTATCGAACTAGTTGATAGAGATCCTGAGGCAAAAGGTTCTGCAGATAAAGCCAGAGATATGGAAACTGAAACTTCAGAATAGTAATTAAATTATTTTTATGGTTTAGTTAGGAGCATTGATGAAGTGGCATTAATGCTCCTAACTATATTACAATAAGCTTTTCAAAGATTTGAGGACTTTTGTTTGTAGGCTTTATAAAATAAGCTTAGGTCATGAATGATTTATTTGATGATACCAAAGAATTAGAAAATCCAGAACGCATATTTGAACCACTAGCGGAGAAATTGCGACCTTCAAAGCTGAGCCAGGTGATTGGGCAAGAGGGGCTCTTAGGCCCACAAGGTTCTTTGACCAAAACACTTGCTGGAAATAGTTTTCAATCAATTATTTTTTGGGGTCCACCTGGAGTTGGTAAGACCACTATAGCCAGACTTTTGGCAATAGAAACAAAGCTTCATTTTATATCAATCAGCGCAATATTTACTGGAATTCCTGATTTAAAAAAAATATTTGAAGCTGCAAAAATTAGACATAAAAACGGCTTAGCGACTATGCTTTTTGTTGATGAAATTCATCGCTTCAATAAGGCTCAACAAGATGGTTTTTTACCTTTAATGGAAAATGGCACATTGTTCTTAATTGGGGCAACAACTGAAAACCCATCTTTTGAGTTAAATTCTGCACTTTTAAGTAGGGCGCAAGTTATGGTGCTCAATCGACTTAGTTTACTTGATTTGGATCTGATTGCAAAAAGGGCTGAGAGCAAGTTAGGTAAAGATCTTTTATTAGAGAAGCCTGCCCGTGAATATCTATTACAGATGGCAGATGGCGATGGAAGAGTGCTTTTAAATCTAATCGAGCAAATATCTTCCTGGAATTTGAAGCAAAAAATTAGTATTAATTTTTTGCAAAATGGATTAAATAAAAGACCCAGTTTATATGATAAATCTGGAGAAAATCATTATAATTTAATTTCTGCTTTGCATAAATCGGTGCGAGGCTCAGATCCGGATGCGGCCTTATATTGGTTCTCTAGAATGCTTGAGGGGGGAGAAGATCCCAAATTTTTAGCAAGACGTTTGGTTAGAATGTCCATTGAAGATATTGGTCTTGCAGATCCCATGGCACAAGCAACTTGCCTTAGATCGTGGGAGACTTTTGAACGATTGGGATCACCAGAAGGTGAGTTGGCCTTAGCGCAGGCAGTGGTCTATTTGGCTTTAGCGCCAAAATCAAACGCGGTTTATGTAAGTTATAACAATGCTCGGCAGTCAGCAAATAAAACAGGATCTTTGTCACCACCAAAGCACATTTTGAATGCTCCTACCGATTTAATGAAAAAAGAAGGTTATGGACGTGATTATGAATATGATCATGATTACTTGGACGGCTTTTCTGGTCAAAATTACTTTCCTGAAGAAATGGAACGGCAAAGTTACTACAAACCAGTAGAGCGCGGTTTTGAACGAGAATTAAAAAAACGAATAGAGTTTTTTAATTCAAAAAGATCCGAGCGTCAAACTTGACTTTACATATGACAAAGGTTCATAGGCAGTTATGATATCATGGTCTTTAATTTGGATAGCGCTAGGTGGCGCATTTGGAGCGGTGGCCCGTTACATTGTGGGATTATTTGTTGGGTTTCCTTTTGGGACATTAACTGTAAATATTTTTGGAAGTTTTTTGATGGGATTATTATTCATTTATCTGAACCATAAAGGATTGGATCGTTGGCAACCATTTTTGTTAATCGGTCTTTTGGGTGGATTTACAACATTTTCAGCATTTTCTTTGGATACTTTGAAATTATATGAAGATGGTCGTTTGATGGTTGCTGGAATATATATTGTCACATCAGTATTCATGTCTTTGATTGCCCTAGCTTTAGGGTTGTTTTTAGCTCGAGAGGTTTTGACGTGAGTAGGGTTCAGAAAATTACCATAACAGAGGATGATGAAGATCAGCGTCTAGACCGATGGTTGAAAAAACAATTTGTTCACTTAAAGCAATCTCACATAGAAAAAATGTGTCGAAAAGGTGATCTGAGAATTGATGGGCGAAGAGTTAAGCCGTCTACCAGAATTGAACTCGGTCAAATCGTGAGGGTTCCACCAATTATTGAAAAACCTGAGAGCCCGTACACAGTAATGGCGCAAACAATTTCAAATGATGATAAAAAAATGCTTCAGGAAAGTGTTATTTATAAAGATGATCATTTGCTGGTGATAAACAAGCCATCTGGCCTTCCAGTACAAGGTGGTACTGGGCAATTAAGGCATGTGGATGGGTTATCCGAAGTATTAAAGTATGGTTATCCAGAAAAACCGCGCCTTGTACATAGATTGGACAAGGATACGAGTGGTATTCTTTTATTAGCTAGAACAAGTAAAGCTGCTAAATATTTAACAGCGGCATTTAGACATCGCGAAACTCATAAAATTTATTGGGCTGCTGTTGCTGGTGCTCCTGTACTTAAGACAGGTACGATAAAATATGGTTTGGTAAAGATGGCTGGGCATGGACCTAATGGCACTGGTGAAAAAATGATTTGTGTCCACCCTGATGATGTAACCAACACAAATGACGCAAAGAGAGCTACAACTGATTATAGTATGATTGAAAACGCTGGCCAACGAGTGTCTTGGTTGGTTCTGGTACCAATAACGGGTAGGACCCATCAATTGCGGGCGCATATTTCGGAATTAGGTCACCCAATCATTGGTGATGGTAAGTATGGTACTAATAGTCAAATTAATGAAGGTGATGGATGGGGAGCACAACTAGGAGGGGAAATTAGTCGAAAACTTCATTTACATGCAAAGAGCTTGTCATTCTTACATCCTTTTACAAATAAAATTGTTAAATTCTCTGCTCCTTTGCCTGAGCATATGCTGAAAACATGGCATTTCCTTGATTGGAATGTAAATATGGTGGTTGATTATCCATTCACAGACGGTGGGTTGGGTTATGGCAATATCAATTAAAAAAGTTTTTTGGAAATCAGTAACTGTCCAAAAAGATGGCTTTGATTATGTCATTTATTTAGATAATCATCTACTAAAAACACCAAAAAAATCCTTGATAAAATTACCTAACCAGAAGTTAGCAGATTTAGTAGCAAAGGAATGGGTCGAGCAAATAAACGAAATTGATTATAATATTATGCCTGTAAATCGTCTGGCAAACGCTGCTATCGATAAAGTTGGCAATAATGTTGACGAAGTTATTACTTTGCTGGGAGAGTATGCTGGCACAGACTTGTTGTGTTATAGGGTTGAGGAACCAAATGAGTTAATTGATCAGCAGATTTTGTACTGGGATCCATACATAAAATGGGCTGAAGAAAAGTTCAGTATTAAATTAAATGTTACGAATGGCATAGTACCTATAGAACAACCGGTAGAAACTATGCATTTGTTAATTTCAAAAATGAAAAATATGTCTACTTTTAAATTAACTGTATTCCACGAATTAGTAACTATTTCTGGTTCGTATATTTTGGGTTTGGCCGCTGTCGAAAACGCGATGCCTTCTGAAAATATATGGAATGCGGCAATACTTGATGAGAACTGGCAATCAAGTGCTTGGGGAGAAGACCAGGAGCAGAAAAAAAATTTAGAACTAAAAAAGGTAGATTTTTTTAAAGCTATTGAGGTTTTAGGCGCATTAGCGTGAGTTTTTTTTTATAAAAACGCTACGTTATATTGGAATTTTGGCCAAAATCACTGCTATTTGCCTTTTTCTATTGCAAAACTGATCCTTCGGACTTGACGCAAGGGGTCTGAAAAGTTCATTGTTTTTTCTCAATGAGTGTAAAAACTCTAATATTCAGATGATTCTAGCTATAATAGTTGGAACGCCCCCCCGCTGTTGGGAGGGAATTTAAAAAGAGGTAATTATGAAAAAATCACTATTTCTTAGTGTAGCGGCAATTCTTGGCTTAACAGCCGGTGTGGCAGCTGCAGGAACTTTAGATGATACGATTGCACGTGGCCACGTAAAATGTGGTGTTTCCACTGGTTCTCCAGGCTTTTCAGGAGTTGATGACTCTGGGAAAAATGTAGGATTTGATGTGGATTACTGTCGTGCTCTTGCGTCAGCTATCTTTAATGATCCAATGGCTGTTAAATTTACTCCATTGTCGTCTTCAGTACGTTTTACTGCCTTAGCTTCTGGTGAAGTTGATATTTTGGCAAGAAATACAACTTGGACATATAGTCGTGATACAGATCTAAAACAAACATTTTTAGGCGTTACTTACTATGATGGACAAGGCTTCATGGTCAAAACATCTTTGGGCGCTAATTCAACACTAGATCTAGATGGAGCGACAATTTGTATACAAGTTGGAACTACAACTGAGCTAAACTTGGCTGATTATTTTAAAGCTAATGGTATGACTTATGAGCCATTACCAACGTCAGACAACTCAGAATCCAAACAGCAATATATGGCTGATGCTTGTGATGCGTATACTACTGATGCATCTGCTCTTCATGGAACAAGAATTAATATGGAAGTTCCTACAGATCACATGGTTCTACCTGAAATTGTTTCAAAAGAGCCTTTGGGTCCTTTAGTACGTCATGGAGATGATCAGTGGGCTGATATTGGTCGCTGGGTTCTTAATGCATTAGTTATTGCTGAAGAAAAAGGCATAACTGCAGCAAACATTGATAGTTTTGCTGATAGCAAAGATGCAGAAATTCATCGTCTTCTAGGTACTGGTGATGACAATATGATGGCCATGATGGGCATGCCAAAAGCTGGTATGTATAATGCTATCAAACATGTTGGAAACTACGGCGAAATATTCGAGAGAAATCTTGGTGCGTCAAGTGGTATAAATATCGAACGTGGTGTAAATAACTCTTGGACTAATGGCGGAATTCTTTATTCTCCTCCATTTAGATAAGACGTTAAATATTGAGGGCGCACTTTCAGAGTGCGTCCTTATTTCTTTTATATAGATTGATTTTTTATGAGTTCAGGTAAGCTTCCGGTCGAAAAATTTAGATTGGGAATGTTATTGGGTGATACGCGCTATAGATCGACTACAGTGCAAGTAATAGCCTTTATCATTTTTGTCGCAGTAGTATTTTGGTTGGTAGATAATACGGTTAAGAACCTAGCGCTATTAGGAAAAGATGTAGATTTTTCCTTTCTCTGGATGCGTGCTGGTTATGATATTAACCAGAGATTAATTCCTTACACGAATGATAGCACACATGGACGTGCAGCATTGGTGGGAATTTTAAACACTTTATTAGTGGCATTCATAGGTTGCATAATTGCGACAATAATTGGTGTTTTTGTTGGGATACTACGATTGTCAAAAAACTGGATCGTAGCTAAATTAATGGCTGTTTATATCGAAGGCTTTAGAAACATTCCGGTCTTATTATGGATAGTTATGATTTTTGCCCTGCTAACAGAATTTACGCCGGCACCTAAGGCCTTTAGAGGCGCTAATCCTGAAGCTTCTATGATATTGTTTGAAAGCACTGCCATTACTAATAGAGGGGCCTATTTCCCAAACCCTGTCTGGGGTGACGGATCAGTTTATTTAGTGCTCACTTTTCTAATTAGTTTGGTTGCCATATTCTTTTTTCGAAGATACGCGCGTGCTCTTCAAGAAGAAACTGGTAGGGGTCTACCCAAATTTTGGATTAGTTTGGGCTTATTATTAATCCCATCGATCTTGTTATATTTTGTTTTAGGTTCGCCAGTATCACTTGAGTATCCATATTTAAAAGGCTTTAACTTTAAAGATGGTATCTATGTAAGAAACTCATTGATAGCATTAACTTTAGCTCTTTCGCTGTATACTTCAGCCTTCATTGGAGAGATAGTTCGTTCTGGAATATTGGCAATTTCACACGGGCAGACAGAAGCCGCCTCTTCGCTTGGTCTTAGACCAGGCAGAATAATGAGCCTAATTATTCTACCACAAGCTTTAAGGGTTATTGTTCCACCAATGATCTCAAATTATCTTAATTTAACTAAAAATTCTTCACTCGCAATTGCTGTTGGGTACATGGATGTTCGGGGAACGCTTGGGGGTATAACTTTAAATCAAACTGGACGAGAATTGGAGTCCATGTTGCTTTTGATGGGCTTTTATTTATGTGTGTCTTTACTTGTATCTGCGGTCATAAACTACTTTAATCGCTCTTTTCAAATAAAGGGTTTGTAATATGGTGAATGTTAGCTTCGTCAGAGAAAAGCCACTTCCGCAATCTCCACCACCTATTACTGAAGGAAGTGTTATTGGTTGGATTCGGAAGAATTTATTTTCGGGTTGGCTTAGTTCTATTTTGACAATTTTGTCTGTTTATTTCTTATATGTTTGTTTGAGAGATTTTATACCTTGGGCCTATGGTGGTAATTGGTCAGCTGGCTCACTCAGAGAATGCTTAGATACTAATCCTGACGTTGCTTGTTTTTCTGTAATTGGGGCAAGGTGGAGGCAACTATTATTTGGTTTTTATCCATCTGAACAGTATTGGCGGCCAATATTAACTTTCATACTGTTATTCGTATCTGTAACTCCAATTTTTGCGCCGCGGTTTGCAAAATATTTTTGGTTTTCGTTAATTTATCCAGGGTTGGCTGTATGGCTGTTATGGGGTGGTTCTATTTGGCCAGTATTTTCAATTTATCTTGCCTTTGCAGTAAGTGGACTAGGGTTTTATATTGCAAGAAATCAATTCAAACTATCATCTGGCATGAGCGCAATAGTAGCAATTATTTCAATCATTATTTTCTATTTATTTATTGCTAGCCCGTTCATTGCATTATTTAAATATATTTTTCCAATAACTTTATTAGTAATTGAGTCAATGCAATTTGGTGGCTTTTTATTGTCAATGATTGTTGGCTTTTCTGGAATTGCGGCATCTTTTCCTATTGGGATCCTTTTGGCGCTTGGTCGTCAATCTGATTTACCGTTAGTTAAAATGATATGCGTCGGCTTTATTGAATTTATAAGAGGCGTTCCACTAATAACTTTGCTTTTTGTCGCCTCAGTCCTACTAAACTACTTCTTACCACCGGGCACATCATTTGATATTATTGTTCGCGTTATTATCATGGTTACTATTTTCTCAGCTGCATATATGGCTGAAGTTATACGTGGAGGACTCGCTGCGTTGCCAGTTGGCCAACATGAAGCCTCTGCAGCGCTCGGTTTGAGTTATTGGGAATCACAAAGACTAATTATAATGCCTCAAGCTCTTAAAATTTCTATCCCTGGTATCGTGAACACGTTTATAGGGTTATTTAAAGATACGACTCTTGTCTCAATCATAAGCCTTTTAGATCCGGTTGGTTTGGCTTCTTTGATAAGAGCAGATCAGAAATGGAACGGTATTTATTGGGAGCTGTATGTAGCAATAGGATTAATGTTTTTTGTTTGTTGCTTTGGAATGTCACAATATTCACAATATTTGGAACGAAAATTAAAAACTGATAACAGTTAAGGAGTATCAAATGTCTGATGCAATTACTGAGCGAGAAATTGACCGCTCCAAAATGGAAATTTCTGAGGAGGTAGCCATTCATATCTCTGATATGAATAAATGGTTTGGAAGCTTCCATGTCTTGAGGGATATCAATTTAGAAGTTCGCAGGGGAGAGCGTATAGTTGTTTGTGGTCCCTCGGGTTCAGGGAAGTCTACTCTTATCCGATGTATAAATAGGCTAGAGGAGCATCAACAAGGAAAAATAATTGTTGATGGAACAGAATTATCCTCAGACTTGAAAAATATAGATAAAATTCGATCGGAAGTTGGAATGTGTTTTCAACATTTTAACTTATTCCCACATCTCACTATTTTAGAAAACTGTACATTAGCGCCAATATGGGTGCGTAAAATGTCCCGTAAGGATGCAGAAGAAACAGCTATGCGGTATTTGGAAAAGGTTAAAATACCAGAGCAAGCGGATAAATTTCCAGGACAATTGTCTGGTGGTCAACAACAGCGAGTTGCGATTGCAAGATCTTTATGTATGAAACCTCAAATTATGCTTTTTGATGAGCCAACATCTTCTTTAGATCCTGAAATGATTAAAGAAGTTTTGGATACTATGATTGAATTGGCTGAAGAAGGGATGACAATGATTTGTGTTACTCATGAAATGGGTTTTGCTAGACAAGTGGCTAATCGTGTAATTTTTATGGATGATGGTCAAATCGTAGAAGAAAACGAACCAGCAGAGTTTTTCGATAATCCAAAGTCTGAAAGAACTAAGTTATTTTTGAGTCAGATCTTGGGGCATTAATAAATATTTTTATGTGCACGTGTACTAAAATAAGTAAAATTGGTGGTTGAAATCTAATGCTTCATAATAACCCTAAACTTATTTCTCAGGTTCGAGATCGCTTTGCTCACGTTGATCACTGTCCTTTTGAGGGTAAACGTATTTTCTTTGAGAATGCTGGTGGAGCCTTAACACTTAACTCTGTCGTTGAAACATCCGCAAAATTTGCTGCTATTCCTGATAACCAAGGTCGTGACAATAAGGCAAGTAAGGCATTAGTTGATATAATAAACCAATCAAAAGAAGATATGTCTGCTTTTTTTGGAACAGATAGTGGTACGTTTTTTGTTGGTGAAAGTGGTACAGAAATTTTATTTCGATTGATACGTGCTGCAATTTTGGGCTCCAAGCCTGGTGGATTAGTTCTTGGAAGTACATTGGAGCACCCAGCATCAGTTAGTGCGTGTAAGAAATGGGCGGAGCTGGGTAGTAAGACTTATATGAGCGTTAATCATGATAATGAAACTGGCTCAATTGATGCTGAGGCGTATCTCGAAGCTATGACACCTGATGTGCGAGTGGCAACAATTATCCACACCTCACCAGTTACGGGAATGACTGTTGATGTTGCAAAAATTGCAGGTGTAATACGTTCTATTTCTCCTGAGTGTTTTATAATTGTTGATGGCATACAACACGCCGCCCATGGTGGCTTGGATGTGAAGAGTTATGATATTGATGGGTATGCTGTTTCGCCCTACAAAGTTTTTTCTCGACACGGCTATGGAGTTGGCTGGCTTTCGGATAGACTGCGTGATTTACCACATGATAATTTAATTGGTGGACCAGCCCATAATTGGGAACTTGGCACTCGCGATACGGGATCTTATGCAGCTTTTAGTGATGTTGTTAATTATTTTGATTGGCTTGGGTCCAAAGTTTCAAATGAG
>Ga0114993_10001285_pt1 | contig 28837 bp, 24 predicted proteins | sample ArcticOcean_MG_C_FD_87042 | JGI IMG/M metagenome (GOLD analysis project Ga0114993, IMG submission 87042) | Marine microbial communities from western Arctic Ocean - ArcticOcean_MG_CB2_150 | ecosystem: Environmental > Aquatic > Marine > Oceanic | place: Arctic Ocean: Canada Basin | collected...
CAAGCAAGGCGTCTACAAATCTAGGGGCATCTCAGTCTTTGAACAACCTACCGGTGACACATAACCATCAGTGTCTGCTTCTGTGCGATCTTCGCCAGTTCCTTCGTTGACATCTTCTTCGACCGCGTCGACCACTTGGACGGTAGGCCGCTTGAGGTTAGAAATTGGCGGACCGTTGAGGCCTTGATACCGAAGTTCACGTTCACAGGAAGTGAACCCGTGGCCTTGGCTACTTTGAACTTGTTCAGTTGCGCGACAACCACGCCAACGATGTTGCCGTTCTCGTCATAGATCGGTCCACCACTGTTACCGGACTGCGCGGCTGCGTCCATTTGGAACTGACCGCTGTCGTCACCAATACCACGAACGGCACTGACCATGCCACCGGTCACCTTGATGGTATTGCTGTACAATTCTCCGTAGGGAAAGCCCGCGACCAACACACTCTCGCCCAACTCAACGTCCCCTGATCGTAGTAGTCCGTGGGCGACAAGCGGAACTACCCTGATGCCAAGCTTCTTGATTAGGGATTTTGTCTCGGCAGATGCCATTTCGAGTGAGCCGAGTTTCAGGAGAGCAAGATCATTTCTTCTGTCGGTGGAAACCAGAGCCGCTCGGGATTGAGTGTTGGCGTTATCACCCACGGTTACCCAGTTCGACAACAGCGATATTCCGCGCCGCCCGCCGGGCCCAACCCAATCGCCGGCTATGGGCAGCAAATCCTCATGCGCCTCCATCAGCTCGGCGCGGGCCAGGCTTTCGATGTCGGCGCCTATGGGGCCGGCGCTGGACACCGCGCATATGGCCAACGCACCGGAGCGGGAGACATTGACATGGAACGGGCTGGCGCCTGACGCGTCCAGCACATGGATTTTGCGATTGGCGGAGCGGACCAGCCGGTGGGCCCCCGCATCCCAATCCCGGTAATTGGCCAGCGTCCTGGCGATCAGCGCTTCGGATGTCAGCCTTGGGCCCCGGCAATACCAGACATGCATTTCCGCCTCCGGGCGCGGGCGCTTCATTCGATCACCTGTTCGATAATATTGCGGAAATTTTCGCCCATTTTATCGAGAGACTCTTTAGTATAAAGGTCCCGGTTGTGGCGGATGGTCAGCCGGAAGCGGCCGCCGGTGACGCGCATGAGGAAATTCATGACCAAATTGTTTTGCGGGTTTTCGGGCCCCCGTGATCTTGGAAACGGCAGGTCCGGCGCCTGGATCAATTTGGAGCCCCGGAACATCTGATCATATTGGCCCTGATAGTTGAAGGTCACGTTGGGGGGCGGATAGTCCGGCCAATTGGCCCCGGCCTCGGTCAGATAGCGAAGCGCGCCGTAACCGAAACCGTTGTTCGGCACTTGGGCGCGGGCATCGCCGATGGTGCGGATATTCTCGGCCAGGCTCGCGCCCGGGGGGCAGCGCAGGATCAGCGGGTAAAAGGCCATGAAAAAGCCGGTGGTGGCGCTCACATCGATCGGCGCGGCGGGATTGTGGCGGCCATGGTGCAGCATGGAAATGGACAAGGTCTCGCCGTCCGGCAGCCAGTCCCGGAGCGCGTAGTAATAGGCGGTCAGCAGCACCGGCTCGGTCTCCAAGCCGCTGCCCAGGGTGGCAATGCGCAACAGCTTCTCGGTCTGGGTTGGATCGAGCCAGATCACATGGACGTCGAACTGGCCGTCGGTGTTAAGTTCGCATTCTTTGTCGGTCAAAAGCGGGCCCGGGTTAGCGGCGACCTGGCTTTGCCAATAGGGGATTTCGGCGCGCAGCTCGTCCGATCCGGCGTACGCAACCAGGGCATCGGCCCATTCCGCACCGCTGGCGGTCTTGGCGGCGGGCTGAAACGCGCCCTCATCCAGTATTTGGAAATAAGCCGTCTCCAAATCCTTGACGAAAATGCGCAACGAGAATCCGTCGAAGACCAGGTGATGGGCGGCGATGCAGATGTGCGATGCGCGCCGGCCGCCGAAATCCAGTAAATAGACGCGCGCCAGCGGCCCGGTGGTTACATCGAAATGGCTGTGCAGATCCACCAGCAATTCTTTGGTGACGGTATCGAGCTCACTTGTCGGCGTGGCGGTGAGGTCGTGATAGAAAAAGGCCGGCCCATGGGGTTGGTCCGAGGCCCTCTGGCGCCAGACGCCGCCGGATTGCACGAAGCGGTGGCGGAAGGCGCCGTGATGATTGATGACCGCATCGACGGCCTCGCCAAGCACGCTCGTGTCCACCGGGACCGCGAGGCCAAGCAAGGTGCCCACATTCCAGTGGTTCTGGTGGGTGAACTTCTGGCTGAAGAACCAGGCTTGGGTTGGGGAAATCGGTATATCGGCCGATGCCGGCAGCGCTGCGTCTTCGCCAACTGGCGGAACAATCGGCGTGGCGCGGGATGCGATCTTTTCGATGGATTGGTAGCGGATGATATCTACTGGTTTAATTGAATAGCCGGCGCCTCGGATGCGTGCCGACACCAATGTGGCCAAAAGGGAATCGCCTCCGAATTCCGAGAACGTGTCGCGGCGGCCGATCTTGGCTTCGCCGAGCAATTCCGCCCAGATGGCCGCGATCGCCTTTTCAGGCTCAGTAACCGGGCTGACATACTCCGATTTTCGCAAGATTTCCGTGGGCGCCAGGTCGGCCAATTTGCGCCGGTCCGGCTTTTGCGCATCGGTTTTCGGAATTTCGTCCAGGATGACGATGTGTTTGGGGACCATATAGTCCGGGACCCAGGCCAAAATTCGGCTCTGAATATCCGTGGCAACGTCATTATCGGGGACGCTGCGCGGCGTCTTCGCATCGAACGTAACGAACGCGGTGAGGATAAAATTGCCGCCGCTGCCGACGGGCAGGATCACCGCCTCGGCGACGTACGGGACGCGCTGGATCGACGTCTCGACCTCGGCGACGTTGACCCGGTAGCCGTTTATTTTCACCTGCAAATCCCGGCGCCCCAAATATTCCAGGGCGCCCGAGGCCCCGATCCTGCCGAAATCGCCGGTGCGGTAAATGGGGCGGCCATCGGCACCGTCGATATAGCGGGCGGCGGTAAGCTCGGGCTCGCGCCAATAGCCGGCGAACAGGAACGGTGAGATGATGCCGATCTCCCCTTCCCGCCCCAGCGTCGGAAATCCTTCCTCGCTCAAAAGCACGATCTCGGTGCTTTCTGCCGGGAAGCCGACCGGAATAATATTTCCGTCCACCACGGTATCGGCGCTCAAAAAATTGAAGGTGACCAGAACTTCGGTGCTGCTCAGGCAGTTGACGAACAGGCAATCGGGCGGAAACTTGCCGCGGAACAATTCGAAATCCGATACCAGACAGGTGTCGGAGCCAACGCGCATGGTGCGCAAGGCAAGATGTTTGGCGGTTTCGATGGAGCGCACGAAGAGGCGGAAATAGCCGGGCAAGGTTCGGAACCGGGTAATGCCCTTGGTCTCCATCCAGCGCAGCAGGTCTTGGGGCGCATATTCCTTGATATCGAAGGGCAGAAGCGCGCCGCCGTTCAATAACGCGCCATAAATGATCGGTTGCGAGGCGCCGACGGAGTAGGACGAAACCAGCGCGATTTTCTCGTGCGCGGCATAACGCTCGGCGTTGGTATAGGCGTGCATCTTGCCCAAGAGGGTCCGGTGGCTGTGGGTGACGCCGAGCGGTTTGCCGGTGGAGCCCGATGTGAACACAATATAGGCGAGATCGTCCGCCGCCGGGTACGGGATCGGCGCCGCCTCAGGCGCGGGCGCGATCAATTGCTCCCACAGTACCGCCGGGGAGCCGGCGATTTCGGCGATCTCTTGGCCGAATTCGCGGTTAGCCCGATCCGAGATAACCAGCGCCGGCTGAGCGCTATCGGTAATGGCGCGCAACCTTTGCAGGGAATGGGACGGATCGAGGGGCAGATAAGCCGCCCCGGCGCGCAATACCGACAGCATGGCGACGATCATTTCCGCGCCATGGCCGAACAACAACATGACCGGTCCGGCGCCCGGGCTGAAATTATAGATATTGCCGGCGGCGTTCGATATCAGCCGGCTTAATTCGTCATAACGGATCCTATGGCCGCCATCGTCGATGGCGGTATGTTCGGGATATTGAGCGGCGATTTGTCCGAACCGTTCCGAGACCGAGGCTTCGGTCACGCTAAGCGGAAATTCGGTACAAGGCCAGTCCGGCAAAAGCCGCGCGCCAGGATTGTTGAGACTGTGGATGGGGCGGGGCGGCAATCCCAAATCATGGGGCTGGCCGGTCGGCCGGTCGGGCGCGCCAAGCCCAGTGGCAAGGGCCAGCTTGATCGTGTCGGCCATGGTCGCCACGCTGCTTTCGTCAAACAAACCGGCATTTCCGACCAGAACCAGGAGCGTCGAGTTTTCCCGGCAATCGACCGAAAATGCGAGATCGTTTTCGATGTATGGATAGCCGTAGGAATAATGTTCGGCGCCGCCGGAGCCGTTGCTAAAGCGCCCGCGCGCATCGGTATACTCGAACGTCAGCCGGGTAAATTCGGAAACCTCCGGCGCGCCCCGGCCGCGCAATTCCGACAACAGGACATCCAATGGCACGCGCAGCATGGGACGCGCCGCCTCCCAGCTTGCCGACGCGGCCCGCGCCAATTCCAGAAACGAAGCCTGGCCGGGCATGGGAATTGCGATCGGAACGCCGTTCTCAAACGGCCCGAGGCTATTTGCCGACGCCGGCTTGGCCCGCGCCGGGCTTAGCCGCGTCAGCAGCGCGTTCGAGCCGCTGCCATATTGATAGAGCACGGTGAGCAAGGCGGCGAGCAGTACCGCGTCCGCCGCGATTTCATGGGTCTCGCAGAAATTGGCGAGGCGGGCGCGCTCATCGGGCTTAAGTTTGTAGGCGGCGGAATGGCCGTGAAAATCCGGCGCCAGGGTGCGGGCGCGGTCCAACGGAAGCGCGAACTTTACCGCGCCCGAGCCCGCCGCCAGCGCGCTTAGATATGTGGCCACCTTGGGCGTAATCTCCGGCATCTCGATCGACGCGGCGGCACCCTCCGGGCGGTTGCGCACCCGGCCGCCCTGCATGCGCGACAAAAATTCATCGAGAATGATGTGCAGGGACAGCGAATCGGTGATCAGGCGATGGGCGGCCAGCATGACCACCCAGCCGGCGCCCGCATTCTCGGCAATGGCGCAGCGCAGCAAAGGGCCGGCATCGGTGCAAAACGGCTTGGCCGCAAACCGGGTGAGCCGCTCGGACATCCCGGCCGCGCCGATATCTTCCAGGCGCCAGGTTTCGATCTCCACGGCGCCGGCTTCGATCTCCGGCAATTCACTAAGGGCGCCGTCGGCATCATGAAATACCCGGCGCAGACTTGGCCGGTCCGCCACCGGCCCGGCAAAAACCCGTTGCACCTTGGCGATATTGAATTCGCCGCCGAGCTCGACCGCGACGCAACGATTGCCGAGCGCCGGGTCGGAATTGTGCAGAAACCACGCCCGCAATTGGCTGTGAAGGAGATCAATCTTGTTATCGGCTACCGGCATGGAACAATTTCCCGTATGAATATATGCCGATAGTATAATTTAGAAATGTGTTTGCATACCTAAAATAGATTAAAAAATATAAATACAATTATTTATAGTAAATACAACCTGTCCAGATGGCGGCGTGGCTGATTCTTGCCTGGGATTATGCTATCGCTGATGCCGATGTGGGCACGGATGGGCTACCCGGAATGAAAGAAGTAAGCGAATGCCAATTGACCCAGGAAATGATGCCGACAGGGATGGCCGCCGCTCCATGTATAACGGCAACGCCTTCAAGCTAGGCCTGTTTGGCGCCAACTGCTCCTCTGGGCGAGCCATCACCAAGGTGGCGGAGCGCTGGTCCGGCGCCTGGGCGGACAATCTGGCGCTGGCCCAAATGGCCGATGATGCGGGTCTCGATTTCCTGCTGCCCATTGGCCGCTGGAAAGGCTATGGCGGTGAGACCAACTATCAGGGCGAGACCTATGAGACGGTGACCTGGGCGACAGGCCTGTTGGCGGCAACCAAGCGCATCACGGTGTTTGCCACCGTGCACGCGCCTCTGCTGCACCCGGTGTTCGCCGCCAAACAGTTCGTGACCGCGGATCATATCGGCCAGGGGCGCTTTGGGCTCAACATTGTCTGCGGCTGGAACGAGGGCGAGTTTCGCATGTTCGGCGCCGCCCAACGCGACCACGAAGCCCGCTACGCCTATGGACAGGAATGGATCGACGTTCTCCGGATGATCTGGGAGCGCGACGATGAATTCGATTTCGACGGCCAATATCTGAAGCTGGAGGCCGTGCGCGCCGAGCCGAAGCCCTTCAACCGCACGGCGCCGCTGATCATGAACGCCGGCGCCTCGCCCACCGGACAGGCCTTTGCGGCCAAAAATTGCGATGCTCTTTTTTCGACGCCGGTGGGCGCCGAGACAATCGCCCAGCTTAGCAACGGTATCAGCCATGCCAAGACCCTCGCCGCAGCTGAGGGGCGCGAGATTGAGGTCTATTCAGTCGGCGTCGTCACCTGCCGGCCAACCAACGCCGAGGCCGAGGAATACCACCGCCACTGCATCATCGACGACGCCGACTGGGACGCGGTGGATAACATCCTGGCGATGAAAGATGTCAGCCCGGCCACCGTCGGCGAAGAGGAATTCCAGCGCCGCCGCAGCCACTTTGCGCATGGCATGGGCGGCATCCCGATCATCGGCGATCCCGACACGGTCGCCGCCAAAATTGCCCATATCGCCGAGGCCGGCCTGCGCGGCATCGGCGTATCGTTCGTCAACTATCTTGAAGAGCTGCCCTTTTTTCGCGACGCGGTATTGCCGCGCCTGGAACGCATGGGCCTGCGCGAAAAAAGAGGCTGACGGCAGCGCCGGGCGGCAAATTCATTATGGCGCGAGCAGGCGCGCTGTTACCGGCGGTCATTCCTTGCGGTGCTTGCGATCTTTGCAAGCGCGGCAAGGAAGCCATCTGCCGCGCCCAGTTTGTTCCCGGCTGCGGCATTCACGGCCGTTTCGGCCAGCCAGAAGAGATTGCCAACGCCATCCTGTTTTTCGCCTGCGAGCGGTCCAGATATTGCACCGGCCAGGTGCTTGTCGTTTCGGGCGGGCTAACCATGGTTGGCTGATGCCATCAATAGTTTCTGAACCCCACCGGCGCACGCGCCGCCGCCAAGTCTTTGATAATTTCCTAGCCATTATCGGGTTTCTCCGTATATGCTACACCGGTAATACGGCGCGCCCTAATGCCACGCATTGGGGCGAACACGGTTTATAAAAAGCCGGGGCGCCGCGCGGTTTCGTATCCAAGTGTTTATACCGATTAATTCAGAACTGGGGATCAGAATATGTATAGTTTCCAATATAAATTGCTAACCTTGGCAGGCGGCGCCGTGGTGGCGTCCGTGGCGATGTCCGCGGCCTTTAGTCCGGCCTCGGCGCAGAAAATCCGCTTCATGAAAGTGGTGCCGCATCCTTTTGCGTTCCTTATTCCAGACGTTGGCGTACAGGAAGGTATCTTCAAAAAGCATGGTCTGGAGCTTGATATTACGGGGACGCGCGGCAGCGCCAAACTGCATCAGGCGATGTCCGCCGACAGTGCCGACATCGGTTTGGGCTCGGGCCCGGGTCTTGGCTTCGTCATGCGCGGCGCGCCGGAAATCGGCTTCATCGCGTCGCACGGTGCGCCCCTGAACCTTGGCATCGTTGTCACAAAAAATTCGCGCCTCTATAAAAAAGGCATGACCATCAAGGATCTCAAGGGCGCCAAAATCGGCATCTCGACGTCGTCATCGTTGACCTACTTCCTGACGACGCGCATGGCGGTGAACCAGGGTTGGGGCACGAAAGGCGTAACACCGGTGCCGCTCGGCTCATCGTCCGCCAATCTGGCGGCGGCCAAGGCCGGCAACACGGACGCCTTCGTCAATTCCATCGACACCGGCTTCAAACTCGAAGAAAAAGGCAGCGCCCGTGTCTTCCTTTCCTTTGGCGATTACATCAAGGATTTCCATACCCACGTTGTCTACGTGACCAATAAATTCCGCAAAAAGAACCCCGATGCAGTGCGGCGCTTTGCGGCAGCCTGGCTGGAATCGACCAAACTCGTTCTGGCCAAACCAGAGCTCATGATCAAACGCTCGATGAAGCAATTGAAGTTCTCCCGCGCGGTTGCGGAAAAAGCTTACCGGATCGAAGCCCCGGCATTTTCGACCACCGGCCGCTTCAATGCGAAGGCTCTGTCGGTTATCGCGGAGGGGCTTGTGGTGACCAAAATGATGAAAACCAAGCCTGATCTGACTAAGGCATATACCGAGGAATATTTGCCGAAGTAATCGTGAATATTTCTATCGGCATCGCGAATAGCTGTGTGGCCCCGATTGGGCCGCACAGCTTCGCTTTGCGCCCAGCCCAATCAAACAGGTAAACACCCAGCAATGCAGCAAACCAGTGCCATAACGCGCAACGCCAATGAAGGTAGCGAGATCGCGATCCACGCCGGTAATGTTACCCATATCTTTGGATCCGATACCGACGCCCAACAAGTTACCGCCCTTGATGATATCTCCATCGATGTCTTCAAGGGGGAGCTTTTGTGCCTGATCGGGCCCAGCGGTTGCGGCAAAAGCACGCTCCTCAACATCATGGGCGGGCTGATCGATCCGACCCGGGGCGACGTTCAGGTCGGCGCCGCCAAGGTGGCCGGCCCGATGCCCCATGACGTGGCCTTCGTGTTCCAGGAAAGCGCGCTGTTTCCATGGAGCACGGTGGTTGATAACGTCATTGTCGCCCTCGAATTTCAAGGCGTGCCCAAGGAAGAGCGTAGCGCCCGGGCCTGGAATGCGCTGGAGGCGGTGGACCTCGCGGACTTTGGCAATCACTATCCGGGGCAGATATCGGGCGGCATGAAACAGCGTGCCCAATTGGCCCGCGCCCTCAGCCTGGAGACGGAGATTCTTCTGATGGATGAGCCGTTCGGCGCCCTCGACGAGCAAACCAGAATGATCCTCGGCGAAGACCTTTCGGTGATGCTGTCGAAGACCGACAAGACCATTGTTTTTGTGACCCACAGCCTGGCCGAGGCCGTCTTCCTGGCCGACCGGGTGGCGGTGATGTCGGCGCGCCCCGGCAAGTTCAAGGAAATCATCGAGGTTGGCGAAGGCCATCCCCGCGATCCCGATTTCATGTTGTCGGAAAAATTCGGTAAAATGCGCAACGATCTTTATGGCATGCTCCATGACGAAATTCGCAAAGCCGTCGATGGAGAAAATGCCCAGACCTAAAGCTCAGGGGCCGGTGGACAGATCATGACAGATAGCAAAATACGCATTCGCTTAATTCAGGTGTCGATGTTTGCGGTGATATTCGTGGCTTGGTTCATCGCCACCGAGACCGAATCCGTCAGCAATCTGTTTCTCCCCAAATTAGGAGACGTGGCCACCGATTTCCGGGATCTTATCGGCTCTGGCGACGCATGGTCGCCGCTCTCGGTTACCTTGTTCGAACTGGTCGTGGCCTTCTTCAACGCGGTCGTATTCGGCACCTCGATCGGCTATCTGGTGAGCCGGTCCAAGTTCCTGATGCGCGCCTTCGAGCCGATGTTCTCGTCCATGTTTGCAGTGCCGTTGATCATTTTCTATCCCCTGGCCCTGTTGTTTTTCGGGCTTGGCCCGGGCTCCAAGATCGCCATCGGCTCGGCGCTGGGATTTTTTCCGGTGGTTTTGAACACCATCAACGGGTTTGGCCATGTGGATGCCGGCTACATGCGGGTCGCCCGCTCCATGGGCGCCAAGGGATTTCCCATGTTTCGCCGAGTTCTGTTGCCGGCGGCATTGCCGATTATCCTGACCGGTTACCGCATCGGATTTATTCTCTGTTTCTTGTCCATCGTCGGCGGCGAGACCATCGGATCGTTTAGCGGGCTGGGCCATCAAATCGTTTTTTATGCGGAATCGATGCTCACATCCATGATGTTCGCTTACATCATCTTTATCGTCATCATCGCCTATATCTTGAATTCGCTGGTCTTCTATCTTGAGAAAAAAGGGAACTATTACTGATGCCGATTGACGGCGAAAACAGGGCCGCCAAAGCGCCCGCTGATGGCGCTTCGGGCGCGATCGCCTTCGGCCAGGCGCCCGGGGAAAGCTGGCTCAGAACCCCGATGGCGACGCGCCTCGGCGTCATAGTGTTGATCGTTTTGTTCTGGGAATTTGGGGCGCGGATTTACAACGATGCCGATTTTATGGCCCCGGCCACGCAATCGTTCGTCTCGTTGCTCGAAATCACCCAGGATCCCGAGGTTCTCACGGCGATCTACGACATGTTCTGGCAGCTTGCGCTGGCTTTCGCCATGGCGTTGTTTTCCGGGCTTCTGCTCGGCATGGCGGTTGGTATCAGCCGGCCGACCTACCGCACCTTCTTTCCGATAATTATGATGGTCTACGCCTTTCCGCAGATCACCGTGTTGCCGCTGCTGGTTCTGTTGTTCGGTATCGGCCCGGCGATAAAGGTGGTGTTCGGCTTCACCCATGGCTTCTTCCCAATCATCGTCAACGTCATTGCCGGCGCGCAAAACATAGATCCGGCGCTGCTGACGGCGGCGAAATCCATGGGCGCGACCCGGTCCCAGATTTACCGGCGCATTGTCTTTCCGCATCTGGTGCCGAGCCTGTTCACCGGTATGCGGCTCGGCATGACGGCGACACTCCTCGGTATTATCCTGGCCGAACTTTATGCCACCCGCAAAGGCATTGGATATTTCACCTCGTTCTACGCGGAATCCTTTGAGCCGCAAAATTTGTTCGCGCTGGTCGCCATGATTGCCGCCGCCGCCATCATTCTTAACGAGCTTCTGCGCCGGGCGGAAACCCGTTTCGGCCGCTGGCGGGGTTAAAGCGAGACTCTGGCCGCCCTTCCCAGCCGGCGCGCCATCGATCCGGAAATTATCAACGAAGGTACTCAGGATATGGATCATCAAGGCAGGATCGATGGAATTTTGGCGGCAATGGCCGGGGCCGGATTGGATATGCTGTTCGTCTTTTCGCCGGCCGCCCATCACGTGGATTTTGGCGACGGCGTCGCCCTGATCAGCGGGTTCAAACCCTTAGGGCCGGCCTTTGCGATGCTCAAAGCCGATGGCGCCTCGGCGCTGGTGGTATCGCCGGCCTGGGACGGGCCGCGCGCCGAAGCCGCCGCCCGCACCAATGAAGTGACCGCGACCGATGATCTGGCCGGCACGTTTGCGTCCATGTTCCAAGGCAATCTACCCGCACCGGAGCGCATCGGCATCGCCGATCTTGGCAAGATGGCGCACGGTACGGCGGCCGCCATCACGGCGGTAACCGGCGCCGAATTTGTGGATTTCTCTTCCCAGCTATTCACCCTGGCGGCGCGCAAAACCGATGAAGAGATCGAAAATGCCCGCCAGGCCACCATCATCGGCGAGCAAACCTATCAATATATGCTGGACGTGGCCGAGCCGGGCATGCCCGAATGTCAGCTCGCCGCCGATATGAAAAGCCATTCGCGCGCCCTCGGCGCCGATGACAATTTCATGATGTTCCACGCCGAAGCCCATCCTCTGGCGGTGCAGCCCTCCGGCGAGCGAAAAATTGAAAAAGGCGATCTGATCCTGGCCGAGATCACGCCCAGCTACCGGGGCCAATTCAGCCAAGTCTGCCGCACGGCGTGCCTGGGAACGCCGACCGATGAGCAGTCTGAGAAATACGCGCTGGTGGCGCGGGCCATGAATAACGGCATCGCCGCCGCCCGGCCCGGCGTTCCCATGAAGGCAATCTGCCTGGGCATCGACGAGGTGCTGCGCGATGCCGGTTACGGCGAATATTGCGAGCCGCCTTATATGAACCGCCGCGGCCACGGGCTTGGGCTAACCTCGACGGCGCCGGGCAATGTGGCTTTGCGCAACGAAACGATCCTTGAGGACGGCATGTTTTTCGTCGTCCACCCCAATCAATATATTCCCGAAACCGGCTATTTCCTTTGCGGCGAGCCGATTTTAATCCAAGAGCCCAGCGCAGAGATTCTGACAACCAACCGCGCTGTCCTCGGCGCGATCGATCTTCAGAGCGGTTCCTGATGGAAATGAACCATTTGACCGGGATGATTTTGCCCCGTGGCGAGGAGCGCGCCGCATGGCGATGCATTGCATCGGCAAAGGTGTGCGACAACGTCCACGGGTCAAAAGCACCCGGCCTGCGGTGGGTCAAATCGGTCCCCCGGGGGCGTTGCGGCCCTTGCCCGATGCAAAGGCATCGCGCGGCGCACCGCGCCTACCCGGAAAACCGATTTGTTCCCATCAAATTGCTTCATTTCCATCAGGAACCGCTCTAGGGGCCGGCCCATGCAGACCATGCACCTGACATTGCCGGTTGGCGCCTTCGGCTGGGACAACAACCCCCTTGGCGAAGACGAATTTCGGGCGCGCATCGCCGCAATGCGCGCCATTATGACCACGCGCGGCTGGGCGGGTCTGGTGGTCTTCGGCGATATTCCGGAATCGGGGCTGCTCACCTATGTCAGCAACTTCGCGCCCCGCCTCAGCCCCGCCTTTGCCCTGATCCCGCTCGCCGGCGAGCCGGAAATATTGTCCCTGGACGGCGGCCGCATGGTCGATGCCGGCAAGGAAACCACCTGGATGACCAAAGTCAGCCCCGGGGCGGCAGACCTCGCCGGCCCGATGCAGGAATGGCTGGACCAGTTTGGCGCCAAACCTAGCATCGGATTGGCGGGCTTTGAGATTATGCCCGCCGGCATCCATGAAGAGATCGCCGGCCTTGCGGGCATAAGCACGGGCGAAGATGCGAGCCCTACGCTCGCCGGTTTGGCGCGCCGCAAAAGCCCCGCCGAATTGGCGATCATCCGCGATAACTGCGCAATACTTGGCCTCGCCGCCGCCGCCGTTACGGCAACTCATGCGAATGGCGATAGCGCCGCCGCCGCAAGCATCGCCGCCGAGCGCGCCGGTCGCATGGCCGGCGCCCAGGATGTGCGCTGCCTCTATAGCGTCGATGGCGGCAATTCGTTCAAGCCCTATCAGGGCGCCGATGATGGGCGCCGCGATCCGGCGATTGTCTATCTGGCGCTTCGCGGGCGCGGCTATTGGATCGACGGTTTCGTTACCATCGGCAATGCGGACGCGGCCCATGGGTTGGCTGCCGCTGCACTGGAAAAAGCACTATCGGCCATCGGCGCCGGAAAAGCTGTTGCCGGCCTGGTGAAATCCGCCGGTACGGCGCCTCCCCTATTGGCCGGCTCCATGGGCAACGGCATTGGCGTCTCGCTGCAAGAGGCGCCGCGCCTGGATGGCGGCGATGATGCGTTCAGCGCCGGCGATGTGATTTCGGTGAAAATCGGCGTTGGTGATCCGAGCACCGGTTTCGGCTTTGCATCGGGATTGCTGCATGTGGGCGAAGCGGGCAACGAAATACTTTGGCAATCGTGACCATTATTGAAAATTTTGCCGCCGATCTTGCCGGTATCGACTATGGGGCGGCGGCGGGCCCGGATCGGAGCGCCGTCGATATTCACATCCTGGATACGGTGGCGGCGACGCTGGCCGGCTCGGCCACAGAGGATGGGCGCAATATCCTCAACTTACGTTCCGATGCGCCCGGCAACGCAACCATCAAGGCGCTCGGCGCCGGCCCGTTGGATGATGTCGCCGCCTGGTGCGCCATGACCCGGCTTTCGGAAATCGACGATATCCACCTTCCGTCCGGTACCACGCCGGGATCCATCGTTGTCCCTGCGGCAATTGTGCTGGCCAGGCATATGGGCATAACCGATGCGGCTTTGTTCGCAAGCGCGGTGATGGCCGGTTATGAAGCCATGACGCGCCTTGGCGCCGCCGCCGATGGCCAGTCGCTGGTCTATAAGGGCGTCTGGACCACCTATTTCGCGGCGCCGCTGGGCACGGCGGCGGTCACCGCGCGCCTGTTGCAGCTTTCGCCCGGCGATACCGCCCACGCTATCGCCATTGCCTTGACCATGCTGTCCGGGCGTATGGGCCAGCCCGGATCGGAAAAGACGGCGCGCTGGCTGACCGCGGGCCACGCCGCCCGCATGGGCAGCTTTGCCGCCGTCAGCGCCGCCGAGGGATTTCGCGGCGATCTTGGACTTATTGACCGGGACTGGTTTGAAAAAGCGCAAGGCATAGAGATCGACCGCGCCGCCTTCACCCCGGCGCGCAGCAGCTCGGTGGTGCCCGAAATCAGCATAAAACCCTATTGTTCGGCCAAGCAGATGATCGGCGCCATCGCCGGTTTCGAAGAATTGCTGGCAGGCGGTATCGATGCAAGTTCGATTGAAAAGATACTGGTTTCGGTCCCGGAAAATTATGCGGCGATGATCGATCACGGCGTTGTCGCCGGTAACCGGCTTTCCAGCGTCACCAGCGCCCCCTACCAGCTTGCCCAAGCCGCCTTCAACAAAAACGGATTGTTCGACGTCGCCCGCTCCGAATATATTTTGGGCGACGATATCACCGGGCTAATGGACAAGGTGTCGGTCGCCATCGATGCCGATCTGGCCAAACATTTGCCCGCCAACTGGCCGGCGCGCGTCGATGTGACGGCGAACGGAGAGACCCGCTCGGTCACCGTCATCGATGCCCCCGGCGATCCCGGCGCGCCCTTCGATGCGGCCCAGGTATTGCAAAAGTTCCATCAGTTTGTCGATCCGCTGATCGGCGCGGCCGCCGCCGCCGAATGGGCTGCGCCCGCCAGCAATGCTGCCAGCGACAATGACGCGCTTAGCCAATTACAGGACAAATTCCTGGCGATCGGATCCGCTTAAAGCTATTTCCGCATCTCGGCGCGTAAAGTGTCGGTGGCCGCCGCATCCAGTTTCAGACTGTCCGCGCCAACGACAACGCCGTAATGCTGCGCCGCGCCCGAAACCGATACCAGGCCCTGGCTGACGTCCAATTGCACCAGCTCGGCGTTCCGCTCGAGCGGATCGCCCCAGCCGCCGCCGCCGCCGGTGCGCACCGTCACCCTTGTATCCGCCGGCACCGTATGGCGCGCCGTCAACAACGGAGCGAAATCGTTCTCGCCGGGTTTCTGCATTTGATAGCCGCCGATGGCGCCGGCCTCGCCGCCCCACAATCCCCAGGCCGGGCAGGCATCGCCGCGCTTCGGCGGCTCGCAAATCCAATTGCCCTCGACAAAATTGCGCACCGTGGTTTTCATGCCGAACCCGCCCCGGTGCTTTCCGGGGCCACCGGAATCGGTGCGCAATTCCCGGCTTTCGATCATCACCGGACATTTCAGCTCGATGCCTTCGATAGTGGCGTTGCGCACATCGCCCTGGCAGACGCTCACGGTCGCGGACTCGCCGTCTTCATGGGGGCGCCCGCCCCAGCCGCCGCCTTCGATACTTTGCACAATGAAGCGGCGCTCGGTTTTAGGATTGATGCCGGTGAACACCACCGGTCCGCCCAACAGCCCGAAATGACCGGCCGGTACATTCTCCTTCATGCCCGGCGCCAGCGCCTTGACGATGGTATCGACCACCGTCGGGACCACCGTCGACCACATGCACATGGGCGCCGGAAAGCGCGCCATCATGATGTTGCCTTCCGGTATTACCACCTGCAACGCCCGGAACGAGCCTTCGTTGACCGGCTCGGTCGGCGCGGTCAACGCCTTGTAGGCGACGCGGGCGCCGGCATAGGTGCGCGAATTGACCGCCGCCTTGCGCTCTCCCGAGCATCCCGAAAGATCGATTTCCATGCCGCTGCCGGCGACGGTGACCTTGGCATGGATGCGCACCGGGTTGCCGATATCGATGCCGTCGTCGTTGAGAAAGGATTCCGCCTCGTAGACGCCGTCCGGAATGCCAGTCACCACGTTGCGGCATTTCTGTTCACTTTCATCGAAGATACGGTCGAGGCCGGTGAGGATCGTATCGACGCCGTACTTTTCGAACAATTCTTGCAGGCGCCGGGTGGCCAGATGGCAAGCGGCGATCTGCGAGCGCATGTCGCCAAGAGAGGATTCCGGGAAGCGGATATTGTCGCGGATGACTTTGTAAAGCGTCTCGTTACGCACGCCCGCTTCATAGATTTTGAGCTGATCCAGTTGCAGGCCTTCCATCCACGGATCGGCCACATCGGCGCCGCCGCCGAAGCCGGTACTCATGCCGCCCACATCGATCCAGTGGGCGCGCACCATGGAAAAGAACTGCAGCACGCCCTTAAAGAAAAACGGCGTGTAGATAACGATGTTGTTGAGGTGCTGTCCGGCCACTTTCTGGTGGTTGGTGATGATCACGTCGCCGGCAACGAAGCCTTCCTCGCCGGTCTTTTCGAAGCCATCGATGATGATGACGCCAAGATCGGCAACGAAGTGGGACACGCCGCCGACATTTTGCGACACCAGCTCGCCGTTGGGCTTGACAATGGCGGTGCAGAAATCTCGGACCTCGTAGATCATCATATTGTAGGACGTGCGCTGCAGATCGGCCGCCATTTCGTTGGCGATGGCCGGAAAGGCATTGCGGATGACTTCCAAGGTGACGGGATCGAGGTTATCGCTCATGCGCTTGTACCCAAGGTTATGATCAGCTCGCCGGTTTCGGTCACTTGGCAATCATCGCCGGCGAACATCACGGTTGTCGATGCGTATTCCTGTATCAGAGCGGGACCGGTAAATTTCTGTCCGGATTGCAATTCGGCGCGATTATATACCGGGCAATCGACCGGCGTATCTGGATCATCGAAATAGACTGGCCGGCGGGGTGGTTCAGCTTCGGCGCCGCCGCTTGCCACTTCGGGCAATTTAAGGATCGGGCGTTTGCCGGTGGCCACCAGCCGGTAATTTACCATCTCCACCGGCTCGTCGGCGGCGTGATGGGCGTAGCGTAATTCGTGCAGGTCGTCATAGGCTTTTCGGATGCCGGCAACATCGGCGCTTTCGATCTGGGCCAGTTCGATGGGCACCTGCAGGGTAAATTCCTGCCCCACATAGCGAAGATCGAGCTTGATCTGAACTTCCATGGTGTCCCGCAGCTTTATATCCTGTTCGGCCTGGGCCAGCATGGTTTTGTGGATCGACGCCAGCTCGGTGAAATCGATATCGTTCAGATTGGCAAGATAGGTGCGGATGAAATCCTGGCGCTCGTCCGCCATCAGCATGCCGAGGGCTGAAAAATGGGCTGGAAACAGCGGGATGATCACTATCGGGATGTGCAGTTCGCGGGCGATGGCGACGGCGTGCAAGGGCCCCGCGCCGCCCGACGCGACGAGCACAAAATCTCTGGGATCGTAGCCTTTTTCCACCGAAACCTCGCGCACAGCCAAAGACATTTTGGTCACCGTGATATCGATGATGGCAGAGGCGACGGCATTGATGTTCATGCCCAATTTATCGGCTAGCTGGTCCTTGGTGCCGGCATTGGCGCCGTCCGTATCGAGGGACATTTCGCCGCCGAGAAAATCCGCCGCGCCGACCCGGCCGAGGATAACATTGGCGTCGGTGATGGTGGGTTCCGTGCCGCCGCCCCGGTAACAGATCGGCCCCGGATCGGCGCCCGAGCTTTGCGGTCCGACTTTGAGCGCGCCGACCTCGTCGATCCAGGCGATGCTGCCGCCGCCGGCGCCAACCTCAACCACATCGACCACCGGCGCCATGACCGGATCGCCGGATGCGTAGCCGCCCACATAATAGCCCTCCGCCATGGTTGCCTGGCCGTCCCGGATGAGGCTGGTTTTCGCCGTGGTGCCGCCCATATCGAACGAGATGACATTTTCGAAGCCGAGCGCGTGGCCGATCTCCGCCGAGGCGATAATGCCGCCGACGGGCCCCGATTCCATCATGGTGACCGGCTTTTGCACGGCCACCTCGGGCGTCATGACGCCGCCGTTTGACTGCATGATCGATAATTCGCCGCCAAAGCCGATGGCGCGCAGCCGGTCGACAAGATTGTGCACATAACCGCTCATGCGGGGGCCGATATAGGCATTGACGACGGTGGTCGAGGTGCGCTCGAACTCGCGGTACTCGCGCATGATCTCGTGCGACAGGGACACGTACCAATCGGGATTGGCCTCTTTAAGAATGGCGCCCACCGCTTGTTCATGTTCGGGATTTGCGTAGCCGTGTATAAGGCAGACGGCGATCGCATCGACATCTTCGTTTTTCAATTGCTCTGCCAGTGCCGCCACCTGATCCCGGTCCAAAGGCTCATGGACCGAGCCGTCGGCAAGCATGCGCTCGTTCACCTCGAATGTCAGGCGGCGCTCGGCCAGGGGGCGATGCTGATGGAACATCAGATTGTAGGATTCCGGCCGGTTACCGCGCCCGATGATATAGGTATCGCGCATGCCCTTGGTCACCAAAAGCGCGGTCTTGGCGCCCTTGCGCTCGATTAGCGTATTGATGGCCTGGGTGGTGCCGTGAATAACCTCGCCGGCACCGGATATATCCATGCCGCTTTTTTCGATGCAATCGATGATGCCTTGCGCCAAATCCTGTGGCGTCGAAAGGCTTTTGGCTTGAAAGAATGTTTGCGTGGCGTGATCAAACGCCATCAAATCGGTGAATGTGCCGCCGATATCAACTGCCAGAATATTCAACGAATGCCTCCCCATGGGCCGCGTTTGGCTTAAACAAATTCTTTCTTGTGCGGCTGGTTATCGTTGAATAATTGTAAAATCATGGCGGCATTTCAACAAGCATCAGATTGCTGCCAGCGTATCTTTTATTCACAAGCTAGGAACTTCTCATGGCGAAAGTAAAAATCAAGGCGCTCACCGGCCAATATGAAATCGTCCGCGCGCTACGCGAAGGCGCGGTCGAAGTGGAAGGCATTGATCTGGAATTCCTGTCTTTTCCAGGCACCCGCGATATTCATGTGCCCGAAATTCGCGAAGCGGCGGACCTGGGCGAATTTAACGCCGGCGCCTATATGGGCAACAAATGCCGGGGGCACAAGCTGACGGCGCTTCCCATCTTTTTGCACCGCCGCTTTCGCCACGGCTTTGTCTTCATCAACAAATCCAAGGGCATCGAGGCCCCCAAAGATCTGATCGGCAAGCGCATTGGTGGCACCAATTTTGCGCCGGCCGGAAATTTGTGGGCGCGGGGCATTTTGGAGAACGATTACGGCGTGCCGCACAGCTCCATCACCTGGGTCACCGAGCGCGATGAAGACGGCGATTTCGAATACCACGCGGATTTGAAGGTTGAGCGAATTGGCGAGGACCAGGACCTCGACGACATGCTGGCGACAGGCGATCTGGACGCCATCATCTCGCCCAATGTGGCGCGCGGCATTACCGAGGGCGACGACCGAATCGGGCGCCTATGGGAAGACTACAAAGATGTCGAGATTGCTTATTACAAGGCGACCGGCATATTCCCGATCATGCACGTGACCACCATCCGCCAGGAAATTGTCGATGAGCATCCCTGGGTGGTGAACAGCCTGATCAAGGCCTTCGACGAAGCCAAAAAGATCGCCTATCGCCGTTTGACCAATCCACGCATCGTACCGCTCGCCTTCTACCGGACCGCCTGGGAGGAAGAGCGGGCGCTGCTCGGTGATGATCCTTGGGAATATGGCTTATCGGATGCCAACCGCAAAAATCTGGAGACGCTGATCGGCTATGTGCACAGCCAAGGCCTCACCGACAGACGCATGACCATCGAGGAATTGTTCGCCGCGCCGGAAATCTGAGATCGAAAGGGGAATGGTGCCCAGGGGCGCGGCATAATTATTCATTTAATTCAATGGGTTATAGTATTGTTTGGGGGAGAATTTATGCACCGGGAAGCAAGCGATTGCATACCTTCCCCCCAAACCTTATTCGGTAATTCATGGCTTCCAATCATGGGCCCGTAACCATCTTAACTTGCTCTTGATTCCGAAAATTAGAAAGACTCGTTCGTCTGTCTCTTAATCAGCGGGTCGTGGGTTCGAGCCCCTCATCGCCTACCATTTAAATCAATGACTTAGCTGGAAACAGCTAGGTCATTGTTTCTTCTAGGGAGCACATAGGGAGCACCAGAAGGGGCGAAATGCCTAGGGTGATTCGATGTTAATTCTCGACCTGGTTCAGCCTTTGCTTCAGGGCTTGCGATACTTTGAAGTCCACGACATTACGCGCTGATACCGTCGCTACTTCTCCGGTCTTAGGATTACGGCCAGCACGTTCCTTCTTGTGCCGGACTGTGAACGTGGCGAAGCTACCAATCTTCACCTGTTCGCCATTTGCTAATGCACGACCCATCCGGTTCAGTACGGATTGAAGCAGATCGGAGCAGTCGAACTGGGCCAAGCCCGTTTCGTTGTGAAGGGCGTTGGCCAGGTCTAGGCGCGTGACGGTCTTAGGCACTGTATGTTCCCGCGGTCATCGGACTGAGTATCTAGAAGCGCACCCAAGTTTCCATCGTGGTATTTAGGTGCCACTTGAACTTGCAATGTAGCATGACATACATTTCACCATCAAATTGCTGGGAGAATCACCATGTCAGATTTTGAAGATGCTGTTAATGCCGATGCGAACAAACAACTTCAACAGCCACGACAATCAACACGCGATACTAAGAATGAAAAATCGGGTATGGAGAAGTTGGCCGGATTTTATCGGGTCTTCGTCGGTTTGTTTACGGTATTGCTTGTTGCTGCATTCGTCATAACCCTACTTGTTGGACTATCAAAATTGGGAGCGACTTATAGTTCGGAAAGGGCAATGGCCCAACAATGGTTTTCACTTGCCGGATTTTCGCTCATTGGTCTGATCGCCTTGGGGCCATCGGCGATATTGTTTGTTATAATGGACCGTCTTCAAGAAACCGACTGAATATAGGCGTTGGGCAGCCGCCTAATCTATCTCTGCCCTTGCAAGGGCTTCATGGTGAATATTCGAGAACAAAAAGAAAGGAAAGCACAACCTAGCTGATGTTGCACCGTAGACGCTGGGTCAAGTGGCCCAGCGAGTCCTTACGAGTGGCTACTTGACGCGGCGGCGGCTCCGTACAATGACTATTCCCCTGCAATCCCATTGCAGGGGATGAAGACAATCTTACTTGATCTTAATCCGACGAAGTCGGCCAGGGGGTTTGTAAAGGGGGCGGGACTCCCCCTTGACGCATCCCGGTACCAACACAATAGCACAATTGCCGAGCGATGTTTACAACTATAGCAAGCCCTCATCCTTGAGCAGCCCAACCTGGTCAACCTGGCTAACGTCGATAAATGTCTCTGTGCGTTGGTAGGTACGGATATAATGAAATTGTATTTAGGTTAGGTAGGTTGGGTAGGTTGGTCATTGCTTTCACCTTGGATCGGCGTGTCAATCTGGCCAATCGATCTGGTGGCCGATATAGACTTCGAATTGCTTGCGACATTCGTCTAACGGTGGAAACTGGTAATATCGCGAACGTAGCCCATTTTGGGTCGGGCGTTCTTTCGTCAAGCCGGGAACTAGCTTCTTAATTTGAACACCAAACTTCGTTTCGGACGACCGATCATTCAGCGATCCTACGCTTTCGGTAACGGGCGGCAAACTCCTCAAATGTAAGTTCGTCCCGCATTTCCTGTCTCTCAGTTTGCGGGTCGATGCCTTGTCGGGTTTGAACCAATAACTCTTGAGCAAGTCTACGTGCATTCGTAGGCGTGAATACGCCGAACTCGCCTATTGTATGACGCTTCTTCGTACCTGAGGCGTTGCGGTAGGTGATGAAGAACGACTTTCGACCAGATGGGTAGACACGAACACCGAAGCCACGCAGATCGTCATCAAATCTGAGGTCAGCTTTGTTGCCGGTCTTCTCGTAAGTGATTTGTTTGACGGTGGTAGATGTAAGTTTCATGCCGATGATCTCAATGAGTACCCAATGAGTACCCAATGAGTACCCAACATACAGGAAATGCTAGGGAGCGTCTAGGAATGCTAAGTCATTATTTATCAATGCATATCAATGGCATGAGACTTGTAGGAATGCCCGGAAATTATGGCAATTAGGTATCATAATCCTGAGGTCGGCAGTTCGAGTCTGCCCTTCGCTACCAAATTCCAATCCCAAAAACCCCGCCACCCCCTAATCCGGGCGCGGCATGGCGAAAACGGAACTGGGCTCGATGACCGCGAAATCCAGATAGCCGAGCCTCGCCAGCGGGCGCAGCTTGGCGATATCGATGATGCCGTCGGTGATGACGTCGTCGGCCACATGAATGCCGACCACCTGGCCGATAACCACATGATTGGGCGAGCCTCTGGACGACAAGGGCAGGCGAATGGTTTGCATATGCTTGCATTCCAGCGCGATCGCCGCCGCCGCGACCCGAGGCGGTTTGACGTTTTCGCAAAGTGCCGCCTCCAGCCCGGCGGCGGCCATCTCGTCGATGCTATTCGGCTCGTGGGCGGCGGTGGCGTTCATTTGGTCTTTGAGATCATAGCTGCACAGGTTGAACACGAACTCGCCGGTGGTCTCCGCATTGGTGAGCGAATCCTTGACCTCCTTGGTGCCCGGCTTGAAGCCGTTGGGGCAGAACATCACGCAGGGCGGATCACCGGTGAGCGCATTGAAAAAGCTGAACGGCGCCAGATTGACGACGCCTTCGCTATCCATGGTCGATATCCAGCCAATTGGCCGCGGCACGACAATGGCGTTGTATACGGAATGGGCGAACGGCTCGGGCTTCATGCCTTCGCTGCGGGGATCAAAAAACATGCGCGCGACCCTATTCCGTATAATGCCGGAAGGTATTGATGGCGCTTCGAAATTCGTTCAGCCCCAACTGCTCGCGAATATCCACCGATGCCTTCAGGGCCATGGGATCGACCGGAATGCCGCAGCCGTTGGCGATGCGGTCGTTCTTGGAAAAGTTGGCGGCGATGGACGCGGCGCCGGAAACCGAATACGGGCCCAAGGCGGCGGCCAACGCGCTTCGGGCCGTATCCAAGGCGCCGGCGTCGGGGCCGATCACCGCATCGGAAAAGGCCAGCAATTCGGCGCCGCCGGGAACGCCGATGTCCTGGCTGGTATCCATGATGGCGTTCAGATTGATGTTGGTTTCAGTTTTGCGTCCACTCTCACGGAGGAACCTGGCATGACCGGAAGCTCAGAAGAAGCACTCGTTGAGCGCCGAGACCCGGGCCGCGACGATCTCCGCCTGGGAGCGGCTGAGGCCCTCGTGATGCTTATAATCGGGGATCATGATCTTACCGATGGGCAGATATTGGATATGCTCCAAGGCAACATGTTTGCGCAATTCGTCGGGCACCAGGCTCATGCCGCGAACGATGTAGGGTTTCGGGGCGCCTTCGTATAATTCGTCGGCAATGGCGCCGCCTTCGGGCGGGTTCGGAATGGTCGGCACCCATGCCAGCTCCTGCACCGCTTCGGGCGGGCGCTCCCGTGATGGCTCGCCGGGTTCCGGCTCGGGCAGCGGCGCCAGCGGCACGCCCATGCCGCGCGCAAAGACATCGAAATCGACCATGCGCGAGACGACGCCGACGATCTCCACATATTCACTATCGCTGAGACCGCCGGCCAAGGCTTCGTTGTAGGAGGCTTGATCCACGTCCTTGGGCTCGGTGGCCAGGCGGCGCACCACTTTGCGGGCGATGTCGGGCAGCGTGATTTCCGGCGCGTGGCCGGCCTCGATGGGCGCTTCCAGCACGCCGGCATCATAGCCCGCCTGTCGCGCCTCCGCGGCGATGGCCAGCCGCTGGGCGCCGGTGCCCCAGGTTCCCGGCGCGCCAAGGCCGTTAAACTGGGCCTCATGGATTCCCGCCAGATCATCGCGGATGGGGTATTCGGAATTTGCAAACATAGGCATTATGGTTTTCCTGAAAGAGCGGTTGGGATTGGTTGCGGATAGACTATTGTTTGGCGCCCGCCGCCGCAACGCCGGATTTGGCGGCGCCGGCGCCGGCGGCTTTGCGCAGGCCCAAATATTCCTTGAAGATGCGCTTGGCTTCCGGATCGCCGTTTTCTTTGTGGATGTAGGGGCATACATCGACGCAGATATGGCAGTATTCCTGCTTCAGGCGCGAATAGGGAAAGCATTTTTCGTTGTCGATCAGCCAGCGTTTGATGCCGCCGGTGACGATGAAATCGGCGGCCGGTGAGATCGCGTCGCCGGGGCAGGCGGCCTCGCAAAGGCGGCATTTCAGGCAGTAATCCTGCACCCCGAACGTGAGCGGCGTGCCGCCCGCCAGGGGCAGATCGGTGGTCACGAAACCGGGCCGCCAGAAGGCGCCGATGTCGGGATTGATCAGGCTGCCATGGCGGCCCAATTCGCCGATACCGGCATGGTAGAGAGCCGGCAAGGCCTGCACCTCGCAGCCGCCATTGTGATGGGCGAGTGCAGAATAGCCCAATTCTTCGCGAATATAGCGGGCCAGCAAGGTGGCGCTTTCGGCGCATTGCCGGTAGGCATCATGCGCGCCCCATTCGACCGCCGCGGCGCCGCCCAGCACGTTGGCATAAGGCTCCGCATTGACCAGCCCGATCACCCATTTGTAGTCCAGCTGCTTGCCGATCTGGATAAATTCGGGCCGAAGATCGATGATGCCGGTCTTGGTGACGCCCAGCTCGGCGGCCTTGGCGCGGATCAATTCCACATGCTCGGCGGCGCTCTTTGGTGATGGCTGGCTGGTAACCGGGCCATCGCGTTCGCCCGCCAACTCCCTGGGCCGCTGGGTAAGGGCGTGGGTTTCCGGCGTGCGCATCTTGGAAAGCGGCACTTCGCTCAATCCGTTGTCGGTCAGCACCCGGTTCAAAAGCGCATCGCGGATGCCTTGCATGCGCATCCAGCTTGTCCCGGTGATCGCGTCTCCGGGCGGTGCAATGACATCGCCGCCACTTAACGCCGCCAATTCTTGTTCCCAATCGCCCCGGCTGAAACACAAGATGCGCAAGTCCTCGCGGGCAGACCAGGTTAGCTCCAGAACCCGGCGCGGCGCATCGATGGACAATGTGTAGGCGGGGCGGAAATCGACGCTGGCGGCCACGTCATCGGGACCAGCGAGGCTGGCGGGGATCGCCGCCGGGATATCGGGGCCTTGCACGATGATCGCAATATTACCCGCGTTGTACGTCCACTGGCCTTCGCCGCCATTGCCGCCATCGCCCCGGCTCAGCTGAGCCAAGGCCAGCTCTGCAACCCAGCGCACCCAATCGGGCGTCATTCCGCTCATGATCCAAATCCTCCGCCGCCCCGCGCCTCCAGTTCCGTGATCAGCGCTTGGGTTTCCGCATCTGGCTCCCGGGCCGCGCCGGCGGTAAAATCATCCATGGTCGCCGCCCCCTCAAATCCCGTTGATCCACATCCCATAGCCGCCGGTTTCCAGACAGTATATTATAATATCCGGAAACTGGGCCAAAATACCGGCGTGCCCGGGACCGGGCATTCTGCGTGGCCGGGCGCTGGGTCGACACTTGATTGGAGATATCGGAAATGGATGAACACATAAATGCGCCGCTGCTCGATCTGAATTTTCTCTCTCATGGCACTTTGTTGATGGAGGAAATGGGCCCGTCCAGGCAGTTCTTCGAAGAATTTCTCGGCCTTGATGTGGTGGCGACATCGGAGCATTCGCTGGCCATCCGCCTCAATAGCGACACCTGCGTTGTCGGCGTCGAGCGCGGCAAGCTGGTGAAAAAGCCGGGGCGCGAATATCTCCGCTATTACAATGTGGGGCTCAGCGTCGGCGATGCAGACGATGTGGCCGGGGCGCGGCAATTGGCGCTGGAGCATAAAGACACCTATGGCCTTCGCGAAATCAGCGCCATCGAAAACGAGGGCGCCCGGGTTAGCTTCCTGATCGAAGACCGCGACGGCAATTTCTGGCAAATCATGAACGAGCAATCCGCCCACTAGGCGGGGCGTTTGAAATAGGAAGGCGAAAGCAATGTCCGGAAAATCCATCCTCAAGCCTTTAAGAATGATCCATTGCGCCTGCGAGGTGCTCGATCTTGAAAAATCGCGGCGGCTCTATGAAGAGGTGCTTGGCCTCGAAGTGGTAACCACTGGGCCCAAGACGCTTGAGCTGAAGCTCAACAGCCAGATGACCATTCACGTGGTCGAGACCGGTGAGACGCGCAAGCCGGACAAGCATGGCAGTCATATGGGCTTCGATGTGGAGACCTGGGACCAGGTCGACGCGGCCCGCGCCAAGCTGTTCGAGCTAAAAGAAGAGTATGAGATCAAGACGATCTCCAAAACCAAGCACGGGCACGGCAATTACAGCTTCTTTTTCATCGACCGGGACGGCAACCATTGGGAAATACTGGATAACCCGAAGGGCGGCTACACCTGGCGGTTCGAGCAGGGCGGTGATTTGCAGCGGCCGTTCCTGCCGAACAATTCCGATGTGGAATATTGGCGGGAATTGGTGGACCCCGATACCAACGAGATGAAACCGGCCCGCTAGCCGGCGGCGGATAAAAATTTTGACGGTTTTCCCTAAAAACCGCAGAAAACAGACATTTGTTATTTATTCAAGGTGTGATAGCCATCAGTTACGGAAACGGCTTTTAAGCGCATAGTCGTGCTCAAGATTGCAATTCGACGCCCTGTTTGGCGCAATTCTGAGGACTAAGACGATGCCGCAACAAACCGAACTTCTGAAAAATCATCCCGAGGCCGGCCCGGCCATCGGCAAAATCGAAACCGCCGCCGGCCCGGTGTTCGTCACCCGCGCCGATGGCAGCCGCGCCGTCCTTGGCGTTGGTGATCCGGTGTTCCAGGGTGATCAATTGGAAACCGGTATTGGCGGCCGGGTTGGGATGATATTCCTCGATCAATCGATCATCTCGATGGCACAAAACGGCACAATGGTTTTGGACGAAGCCATCTATGACGCCGAGGCCGAGACCGGCAGCATGCAGGTTTCGGTGCTGCACGGCGTCTTCACCGTGGTCAGCGGCCTGATCGCCAAGGTTGATCCCGATGCAATGGTCATCAAAACGCAGGTGGCCACCATCGGCATTCGCGGCACCCAGTTGGGCATTGATATCGCTGACGGCGAAAACCTGGAAGTGGTGCTGCTGGAAGAGGCCGACGGTTTCATCGGCGAAGCGGTCATTTCCAACGCCGCCGGCATCCAGATTTTGGGCCAGCGGTTTCAAGTTACCTCCGTCGCGGGGCGCGCCGCCGCTCCAAGCCCGGTGCGCACCGCCGATGAGGCCGAGATCGTCGCCAATTTCGGCGCCGCCCTCGCGGCCCTGCCGGTGGAGGGAACCAAGGCCAACAGTTACGGCGTGGAATGGGATGATGAAAAAATTGATATCGATACCCGCGCCGGCGGAAAAACTGAAGACGAGACCGGCAGTTATGACGCCGATCCCATAAGGGTTGTCGAGGAATTTGCGGCCGCGCCCGATGACACCGGGCTCGATGCGCCGGGCGGCGATACTATTGAAACAGCACCCGAAGATGAAATTGAAACCGTTGATGTCTTGGCGGTTGAACGGCACGATTTTCCGGTCGCAATCGATCCCGCCAGCGAAGAAGACGTTGTGGATGGCTCGGTAGAAGACTTGGTTGTCGAGGCCGCCGATCCGGTCATCAGTGATCCGGTGGAAACCGAGCCAGAGCTGGAACCGGAGCCGGAAACTGACCCGGTTGAAGACGCCGATGATACCGCCCAGCCGGTATCCCTGTTCGCCGGTACCGATGCCGACGACAAGCTCAAGGGGTCCTCCTTGGATGATCTGATCCTCGGGCTAGGCGGCGATGATGATATCAAATCGAAGCACGGCGACGATGTGATCGAAGCAGGCGCCGGCGATGACAAGCTGCGCGGCGAGCATGGTGACGATCGTCTATTCGGCGAGCTTGGCAATGACCGGCTGGATGGCGGCCATGGCGATGATCTGCTCGCCGGCGGCGTCGGCGATGATGTTCTGACCGGCGGTCATGGCAACGATGTCTTTATTTTCAATCCGGACGGCGGCGAAGACCGGATCACCGATTTCACGCTGGGCGATGTGATCCGCCTCGAAGGCGAAGAATTGTCCTTGAGCGATGTAACCATTGCCCAGGACGGCAAGGACACCGTGATCACCTTTGGCGGCGACGGCGCGAAGATCAAACTGGACCGCGTCGAGGCCGATCAATTGTCCGGCTATTCGGTCACCGGCAGCGCCGATGGCGGCATCCAGATCGCTTTTGATTCGGGCGCCGCCGGCTAGGTCATGACCTAACCATCAAAATAATTTCAGACCGCATTCCTTTTCGGCTTTTTGCGCATCAGGGGTTTTGATCCGGGCGCGCCGGTATTGCCGCCGGCGCCGGCGCCCGAGGCGCGCTCGAATTTTTCCTTGCCCGGCTTGTACGACCGCTTGCCCTTATTTTTATTGCTCTTCTTGCCCTTGGATTTTTTCGGCTTCTTGGCGACTGGCGGCGCCGGGTCGGTCCGGTCGATCTGGCCGATCTGGTTCGTGGTTTGGGTTTGCGGCGGTATTTCGGCAATTTTTTCCGGATATTCCTGACGCAGGACTTCCGGTACCGATTTCAGCAGGGTCACGGTGATGCTTTTTTCCACCTTGCGGCTGGGACCGATGGCGCCGAGCAGGCGATCAACGCAGCCGGGCGCCAGTTCGACAAAGGTCACATGCTCCTGAATTCGTATCGCGCCGATATCTTTTTTATCCAGCTCGCCGGCGCGGCACAGCATTGGCAAAAGCCAGCGCGCCTCCGCCGTGTGTTTGTAACCGACCGACAGCGAGATCCAGACGCCGTCCTTGAAGTCATCGCGGTTTCCGGGTTTGCCGCGCTCCGGGCGATCCCGGCGTGCCGGGCGCTCTGGGCGATCCCGGCGTTCCGGGCGTTCCGGGCGATCGGTTGGTCCGGCATCGAGCAATTCCTCCGGCGCC
>Ga0114993_10001290_pt1 | contig 28821 bp, 32 predicted proteins | sample ArcticOcean_MG_C_FD_87042 | JGI IMG/M metagenome (GOLD analysis project Ga0114993, IMG submission 87042) | Marine microbial communities from western Arctic Ocean - ArcticOcean_MG_CB2_150 | ecosystem: Environmental > Aquatic > Marine > Oceanic | place: Arctic Ocean: Canada Basin | collected...
GGCCCCCTGACACCCACTGCTGCGTACTCCTCCACCGCCTCGGACGCGAAGTAGACGAAGGCGTGGAACATCGTGGTGATGTCATGAACGCGTGCAACGGTCCTCAGCGACAACCCAGTCGTAGCAGCGGCGTCGGTCATGGTCCGACGGTAACCGGGGCAACCCTCGTGGTGTCGGAGGGGCGTCTCGTACCCGAGCTCCGCTCGATCCTGTTCGACTACATCGAAACGTTCTACAATCGAGCCCACCACCAAGCCAGATTCGATGACCACACCCGCCGAGACCTGCACTGCAAGACCTGCAACGACAGAGTTTCGGGCTCGCACACCTCTTCGTCTCGAACGAACCTACCGGTTTCGCCGGCTCGCATCGTAGGAGTAGGCCGGCGAATCACCATCCGGGGAACCAGGATCGAGGAGCAGTGTCCCGCGACACGGGAAATTGGATCTTCGACGACAGCGACGCCACGCTTGGCCAACCGAGGCCGGTCAGTTCCGGGCGTTGGCCAACTCGACCGCAATGCTGATGATCTGATCTTCTTGACCGCCGACGAGCTTCTGTTCGCCGCAACGCAAGAGGATGTCCGCGCCCGACACCTGGTAGCGCTCGGCGGCGCGGTAGGCGTGGCGGAGGAAACTTGAGTAAACGCCCGTGTAGCCCATGATCAACGCGAGGCGGGAGAGGGTTGGTTCCTCGTCCATTATCGGTAGCACGATGTCTTCCGCCGCGTCGAACATGGCGATCGGGTTGATACCAGTGCGTATGTTCAGTTTCTCGCAGACTGCGGCCAGAGCCTCGGTCGGTGTGTTGCCCGCTCCAGCGCCGAACCGCCTGGTGCAGCCGTCGACCTGAGTGGCGCCGGCTCGGATGCTCAAGATGGTGTTGGCCACGCCCAGGGCCAGGTTCTCGTGACCATGGAAGCCGACCTGGGCGTCGCCACCCAACTCGGCAACCATGGCCGCGACTCGGTCGGCGGCCTCCTGCAGGATGAGGGCGCCAGCCGAGTCGGTGACGTAGACACACTCACAACCGGAGTCGGCCATGATCCGGGCTTGGGCAGCCAGCACCTCCGGAGGAGCCGAATGCGCCATCATCAAGAAACCGACGGTCTCGACGCCGAGCTCGCGGGCGATACCGAAGTGTTGCACCGCGATGTCGGCCTCGGTGCAATGTGTAGCAACCCGGATCACGGCGACGCCGAGGTCATGGGCGGCCCGAATATCGTCGACGGTCCCTAGTCCCGGGAGCATGAGTGCGGCGATCTTGGCCCGCTCGGCGGTGTCGACTGCGGCCGCGATGAGTGCTCGTTCATCAGTCAGCGAGAAGCCGTAGTTGTGCGAGGAGCCACCAAGGCCGTCGCCATGGCTCACCTCGATGACCGGCACGCCGGCTGCGTCGAGGGCGCCAACCACGGCCCGGACGTCCTGCTTGGAGAATTGGTGACTCTTGGCGTGCGAGCCGTCGCGAAGCGACGAGTCACAGACCCTGACATCGAGTCGGTCGCTGAACGTCATCAGGCTGGCACTCCTTCCATGCTGCGGGCGATCTCCTCGCCCACCCGCGTAGCGGCGGCGGTCATGATGTCGAGATTGCCCGAGTACGACGGCAGGTAGTCACCGGCCCCCTCGACCTCCAAGAAGACCGCAACCCGCTGCTCACCGCCCGGCAGCGGATCGAACTGTGGGTCGGCGGTCAGCCGGTAACCGGGGACATAACGCTGGACTTCGGCCACGATCGACGAGACAGACGCCGTGATGGCATCAGGGTCGGCATCGGCTGGCACTGAGCAGTAAATCGTGTCACGCATGATCAGCGGCGGCTCAGCCGGGTTGAGGATGATGATGGCCTTGCCTCGCCGGGCACCACCCAGGACCTCTACCGCACTGGCGGTGGTCCGCGTGAACTCGTCGATGTTGGAGCGGGTCCCAGGGCCCGCTGATCGCGACGCGACAGAGGCGACGATCTCGGCATAGCTCACGTCCGTGACCCGGCTCACCGCGAACACGATCGGCACGGTCGCCTGACCGCCACAGGTCACCATGTTCACGTTAGGAGCATCCAGGTGCTCTCTGAGATTGACCGACGGGATGACGTAGGGACCCACCGCCGCCGGAGTGAGGTCGATCGCGCGTATATTCGCCTCGGCGAGAAGCGGGGCGTTATCGGCATGCACGCTCGCTGAGGTCGCCTCGAATACGAGATCGGGCCCCGTCGACTGGCCCAACAGCCAAGGCAACCCCTCAGCGGACGTCTCCACCCCCAAACCCCGAGCTCGCTCGAGCCCTTCACTTTCGGGGTCTATGCCAATCATCGAGTGCACCTCGATTACAGAAGATGCGACCAGTTTGTGGAGCAGATCAGTGCCGATGTTTCCGGAACCGAGAATGGCGGCCGTCACTTTCGCCACGAGAACTCCTTGTCGTAATCTGATTGCCCTGCCAAGCGTGACCACCACCCAGGGTTCTGTCCATCTAGGCGTCCCGATGAACAGAACACTCGACGCAACTCGACGAGACCCGCCCACCTCGGCGGACTGTGAGCAGACCCCTCACCCACCAACCCGCGGGGGTCGACGATGCCCCCAAAAACTCGTCTTGGTGATCTCCTGTGAAGTCCACGTGAGATCGTCGACCTCGATACCTCCATATCCGAACTCGATGTCGAAGCCGCCGGGCGTCGCCGCATAGAACGAGAACATCTGGTCATTGCTATGACGGCCGAGCCCCTGCTTGATGCGGATCTCATGGTCCTGGAACCGGTCAAGGGCATAGCCCACGTCATCGATCGAACCCGCTTCAACCATAAAATGAGCCAGACCCGATCGATCGGCGGCGCCCAGCGCCACGCTGTGGTGCCGACGGTTGCAGTGCAAGAAGCAGAGTTGCATCTGTCCCAGCATCATCCAGTCACTCACTCGGAAGCCAAGCACGTCCGTATAGAAAGCGAGGGTCTCCTCGAATGCCGACGTCATCAGAACGACATGGCCCATACCGAGTTGACCCGTGACGAAACGAGACACGCCCACCGGCGAGACGAATAACGTGTGATCCTGCACCGGCGCACAGAACAGTTCGAGCGCCGAACCACCCGGATCGACAAAACGGATCAGCCCCCGAACTCGCCGTGCCGCCGCTTCATCGGCCCCGCCACGCTCCACAGCGACGCCGGCGGCCTCGAGCTCCGCCTCAGCAGCGTCAAGAGCGGCCTCGTTCGGCACCTCCCATCCCACCGAGTTCAAGCGGTCCGCCTCGCCCGGCACGATCACGAACCGAAACGGCCGCTCGTCCATCTTCAGATACAGAGCCTCATCCGACGAGCCCGCAACCGCCAACCCGACAACGTCGGTGGCATACGTACGCCAAGCACCAACATCGGACGCTTCGATCTCAAGATAGCCAAGACCACGGACATCCATCAGATCCTCCTATACGACCTCGGTGAAAAACGGCAAGAAGATGCCGTCCGCCGGCTCGAACACTACGCGTACAGGCATCCCGATTCGCACCCGCTCGAGCGCGACATCCACCAAGCGTGTCGTCATGCGAAGGCCGCTCTGTTCCGGTAACTCGACGATGGCAATGACGTACGGGACTTCGAGATCTGGCGACCAGGCCTGGCGGTTGATGGTGAAAGACCAGACCTCGCCGGTACCGTTCATCGGTTCGTAACGTACGTCGTCGCCCATGCACTTTGGACACCTCGGCTTGGGCGTGTGGATCCACCACCCGCACGCCTGGCAACGCTGGAACCGGAGGACCCCGTCCTCACCCGAGCGCCAGAACGGCTCTGTGAGGGCGTCAACCTCCGGCAACACGTGCGGCTCGGGCACCTCTACCTCCTCAGCGACCGGCGCTGGTCTAAAACGATCGCTCCATCCGTGTCGGTACGGTACACGCGGGCACAGCCACGTGTGATGGGGAGTTCGATGGACCTGGACGGTGCGGTGATCGTTGTCACCGGTGGCGGGCGCGGCATCGGCAGGGCACTGTGTGAGCGATTCGCCCACGAGCGTGCCGCTGCGATCGTCGTCGCCGATGCCGACGGTACGGCGGCAGAAGAGGTGGCGGCGAGTTTGGGGGGCATCGCCGTGGCGATGGACGCGGCGAGCGAGGCTGATGTGATTCATGTACTCGACGTGACGGAGAAGCGTTTCGGAGTGCCGGACCTCTTTTGCGCCAACGCCGGCATCGGGGCCGACGGTGACCTCGATGCGCCAGACGAGTTGTGGGAGCGGAGCTGGCAGGTCAACGTGATGTCGCAGGTCTACGCAGCTCGCCACAGCGTGCCCCGGATGCTGGCTCGCGGCCACGGCTACCTGCTCTTCACCGCGTCCGCGGCCGGGCTGTTGTCCATGCCAGGCGCCGCTCCCTACGCGGTCAGTAAGCACGCTGCCGTCGCCATTGCCGAATACGTGTCGATCACCTATGGCGACCGGGGCATCGGAGTGTCCTGCCTCTGCCCCCAAGCGGTCGACACGAGGCTTCTTCGAGAGCAGACCGACGAAGCGGTGGCGCTCATGATGCTATCGATTTCCGATGTGTTGGAGCCCGCACAGGTCGCCGCAACCGTCGTTGAAGGGCTCGCCAACGAACGCTTCCTGATACTGCCGCACGCCGATGTCGCCGACCACGTCCTCCGGCGAGCGTCCGACCCGGACCGGTGGCTCTCCGGTATGCGGCGAATCGCCCGCTCACTGTCCGATGACGACGACGTTGCCACAGCGGACCACCAGAACGGAGGCGAGTGATCGGTCGCTGCTTCACCTCTCGGCAGGTTCTGCCGCCTCGTCGAGTGGTCGGTCGCCAATCTTCAAATAGGCCGTGCCGAGAAAGTCAAAGATCCGGTGGACGTCGGTCGTAGGGTCCAACAAACAGGCAATGGCAGCCCCGTCAGCCACCGCCAACGCAAACACAGCCAGTTCGTTGCACAAGACCTCAGCCTCAGGCGTGCCGGTACCAAACACCTCCCGAAACACCAGTCGGAACCCGCTCGCCGCGCTCTGCCGCACGGTGCGCATCACCGCCCGAGAGTCCTCATCGAGCGTGTCAGCACGCTCCAACGCCAACAACAACAACAACCGCGTCGGCGTTGCATCAGCAACCGTCGAATCAGCAATTGCCGAGAACATCGCTCGCAACCGTTCCTCGGGCGACCCCTCGATTGTGCCCCATCGAGGCAATCCCTCCAACCACCGGCGAGCCCCATCTTCCACTACCGCCGACAACAACCCTTCTTTGCTACCGAAATGCCAATAAGTCGAACTCGGCGGCAAACCCGACCGTCGACAAATCATCGAGATACTCGTCCCCGAATATCCGGCTTCAGCCATCAACTCGGATGCAGCATCAAGAATCCGCCGCCGCGAATCTTGCTGCCCGCTCTGTTTGGACGAACGAGACACATCAGTCAATACCACCATCTTCTCCACCTGTATCGGCCGGTCGCTATGGAGGCTACCGATGCCCCCTCCAACTGGCCCCGCATTGTTCAGTCGACCAGTCCCGCGACCAGCGCGCAGAGGAATTCCACTCGATCCGAAGTCGCCATATCGACGGTGGCCGGGATCATGATGTTTACCCCATCGAGACCCGCGTCAAGGTACGCCCGCACCCCGCTAATGCAGTCGCCGAGCGACCCCGAAACCACGAGATCGTGCACGACATCCGATGGTATGGCTGACATTGCAGCTCGCCTGTCCCCGGCCGTCCAGCGGTCGTGCATCTCGCCCAGCGCGTCACCCCGCCCCAGCCAACCCTGGAAGCTGGCATAGGCCGGAATGGGCAGGTACGACGTGAGATGTCGTCGGGCTGAGAAGTCGACGACCTGCTCATCGCCAGGAGGAATGACGAATACACCGCCATGGATCTCTAATGCTCCTGGCACCCGCCTGGCGACGCCAGCCACCTGATCCTTGATTCGAGACACGTCGCCAGGAGCCAACATTCCGGTGACGAGGATGTCGGCATCAGTGGCCGCCAGCCGCTGCATCCGTTCCCCCAGTCCACCGATTGCCAGGCGAGGAGGCTGATCCGGCACCTCGGCGAGGCGAAAACCGTCCACTTGGAAAGTCTCGAACGTGCGAGCGCAGCTGCCTTCTCGGAGCACATCGCGGAGGAACGCCAGTGTCTCTGCCACCCGCGTATACGGACGTTCATGCGGGAGACCGTTCCAACGCTCGACGACGACGTCGGAGCTTGCACCTATCCCGAACGTTGCGCGGCCGGGAGCGATCCCGGCGACAGCTGCGGCAGACATCGCCAGTAACGCAGGGCCACGTGTGAAGACGTTAGTGATCGCGGTCATGAACGCCATGTCGGGACGCCACGCCGCGAACGTCGCCAGCGCTGCTACGCCATCAACGCCGTTGATCTCGTCGACCCAGATGCTTTCGGCACCCGCCTCCGCTATGCGATCGACAACTTGCCGATGATCGTGGAGAGCTAACCCTCGGAACGGAAGATTGACCGCCGGCGACAGCGAAGATACAGCCACTGAGGGGCCTCCATGTTCGGCGAGTTTGTAACCTGCCTGAAAGCAATCGTGACAGGTGGCCCAGCCATCCACCAGCACGGTGTTCCGACGAGTGGGATTCATCCATGGCTCTGAGTGGCCGGATGAGGCACAATCCAACTCAGACCTCGCCGGGCGGGTCCGGGAGGGCAGCCGATGATCGAGAGCGCCGAACGACAAATCGAGAACCTGCTGTACCGGTACTGCGAACTCATCGACGCCGGTGACTACGAGGGGCTGGCCCAACTCTTCGGCCATGCCCTCCATGCCTCCAGCTCGGGCCACACAGTATCGGGGCCGAAAGAGATCCTCGACTACTACACCAACCGCACCCGACGGTTTCCCGACACCGGGACGCCCAAGACCAAGCACCTCACGACCAACGTCATCATCGAGGTCGACGAGGTTTCCGGCCAGGCGGCAAGTCGCTCCTACTTCACCGTCCTGCAAGCAGTCGCCGGAGCTCTCGCTCTCCAACCGATAGTGGCGGGGCGTTACGAGGACCGGCTCGAGCGCTACGACTCGGAGTGGCGCTTCACCGAACGGAGGAAGTTCATCGACCTAGCGGGCGACCTCAGCGAGCACCTTCTCGGCGTTCCCGACGAGAGTCCATAGCAGCTGAACCTCGATGCCTGCGGTCGGTATCCGTCAAACAGGCGGGTCACGCTCCGAGTGGAAGCGAAGCCACGCAGAATCGCCGAGTGCTTCGTGTGTCCTCCGGCGACGAAGACCACAAAGTCGCTCGGATCGCGCGTGACCGGCATGAGCTTGTCATCGTCCTCCTCGCATTCCATCCAGTTCGGCCAGTAGCCCATCCCCCACCACGAAGCACCCGAAGGGGGTTGCGGGCATGCCCGAACAGGCAGTGCTGAACGTCAACCACGTCCCAGCCGTGCACGGCGATGATCGACGCATGCTCCGGTCCGAATACGCAACCGACCTCGGACATGTTGGCGTAAGTGTTGTTCGACCCGAGCGTGGCGATGCTGTGCGCCATCGTCTTCAGAATCCCCACCGGCTCCCCGCTTACGTGATCGTTCACGTTGTCGGGGCCGGCCACTGGGAGGACGGAGACCGCGCTCGACCCCTCGGGGAGCCCTCGCCGCAGATGAAGCGGAGGCCAGACCGACTCGGCCGCGTTCTCGGCGATACAAAAGGTGTATTTGGAGGGCGACCCCTGACCGCTTTGGTCACCGTCGTCCGGTCGGCCACCGCCGATGTTCCAGAGAGCGAGCCGGGCTGCCCGGCCGACACTGGAATTGGTCCGGTTACCTGGCCCAAGGCAACCGAAGCGGGCGTTGGCCCCGAGACGCTCTACGACGGGTCCGTGGAGGAGGACGAGCGGCGCCACAGGATGAGTGGTGGTCTGGACAGCCTCCAGGTTGAACGCCGGGTCTACCATGCACCGTGCCGCCGTAGTCACAACTGGAAGGTGCTCCGGTAGGCAACCGGCCATCACCGCGTTTATCGCCAGTCCCTCCACGGTGGCCAGGCCAACTTCTCGGGGACCACTGGGCACATGGCCGCGGCACCGTCGCAGTCGCCGAACTTCGATGCGATCACGACGCGGGAGTCGGACAGTCGGTCGCCCATGAGAGCGGCGATCGTCTGGAGCAACAGGCCGGCATGCAGCTTGCCATTGTCCAACACACCGATCACCAACTCATCACCATCGCGCACGTCGGCACGCGGCACCGCTACGAGGACGTCAAAACTCCCCTCGGGGTCGTGTACGAGCTGCCTGTCGCCGGAGCCCAGCTTCACTGCATCATGTTCGTGCAACGAGAACGTCGTTGGTGTGTCGATCGTTCCATTCTTCGGCCAAGCCGAGGCCTTATCAACGGGAGCGGACAGGGCGACGCCTCGGCGAGTTTTCACGGCTCGGTGTCAGTAGGACCGGATTCGTACCGTGTCCTCGTCCAGCCCCAGCGAGACGCGGACCTTGTTGCGGCTGAAGAGCGTCAGCCGAAGCACGAGCTCGGCAATCTCGTCCTCGGTCAACTCAGTCGCCGCCGCCGCCCACTCTGTCGACGAGACAACGCCCGGCGTCTCGAGGAAGGCGTTGGCAACCGCGACGGCGGCGGCTTGTCGCGGCTTGAGATCGCCGCGACGACCGGCGGCCACGGTGGCGAGCAGCGACTCGTCGACACCCTGCTGCAGCGCACCTGCGCTCCGGAGGCCCATTCAAAGGTGGCACTGTTGATGATTCGCATTGCGGAACCGCACCAACTCCACTGTTGCGGCGTCCACGCCCCCGAGACCGCGTACCGCTTCGTCATAGCGGGACGTCGCTGCCCGGACCGCGTCGGGTTCGAGCGATCGTGCATCGAGCACGCCGTGCCGGTCACGACCTAGCCCCGACGTGGGGATGCGAGGGCTCATGGGGAACTCCTGACTTCCTGGTCGTGGCGAAGTACCAACTCGGCCCGCTGACGGGCCTCGTTGGACTGGACCCACCGCACAAACAGATAGAGCACCTCGGGGGCCAGGTGGCTGGCGACAGCATCCACCAGTTCATCGTCCACTGAAGTCACGTCGATCACGAACTGCTCCGCGAACGCCAGACACGCCCTCTCCATGCCGGTCAGCGCTGGCGACGCCCTTGGCCAGTGTGTAAGCGCCGCCACTTTGGCGGACGGTAGGGAGGCACTCGCCCTGTCGGCCTCCCCAGAATTGTCGAGAATGGAGGATATCCGGAGCCCGCATATGCCGACGATGGCAGGGTCGAGCGCCTCTGCGATCGTGTCTTCTACGTCGACGAGTGCCCGCCAAGCGCTACCGACATCAGTACGGGCAGCGTTCACGCTAGGGCTCGTGCCGTGACGGGTGGTCACGGCGACAGAGGGCCGGCTGCGGTCCAATTCCTGACCGCAGCCGGCCCTCGCCGCTTGCTATATCAGCCTCGAGCCTTGTTCCACTGTTCGGTGGTCGCCTCCGAGCTCGGAGCTCCTGCCCTCAGATCCGGATAAGAGAGAATCTCCTCCTTTGAAGCCTTCGCCATGATGGTGTCCGGTCGGACCACGACACCTTCACGACGGGTGGGGAGATTGCCGTTCACCTCTTGAAGGGCCTCCATGCCCTCGGGCGAAGCGAGCCAGTTGACGAACACGCACGCAGCACCAGGATGCCGCGGGTTCTTCGGGATGACGGCGTAGATGCCGGAGCCGTAGGCCGGGGAGTACGCCATGCCTACAGGCAGACCTTTATCGATGAAGGTCTGAGCCGTCGCGCTGGCACTGAAGTACATCCCGACATCGCCAGCGGCGAAGGCCGCGTCCATCTGTGCCGAGTTCTCGATCGACTGCGCCGCGTCGAGGCCGGCAAGCGCTTCGATACCCAGGGTGAGGTCGTCGGGAGGACCACCCAGCACACTATTGATGATGGCGATCTGGGACACCGCCCCAGCGAAGGGCGGAAGGTATAGACCGAGTAGATCGGCGTAGATGGGATCCAGCACTGCCTCGACGCTCTCCGGTATCGGCAGTCCCCGCTCAGCCAGAGTTTCCTCGTTGTAGGCCAACCCGTAAGCAAAGTGCGTCACCGTCAGTGCGAGGTCCTCGCCGGCGGGATCGTGGAACTCCTCCGGCACAAAACTGGTCTCCGGAAGGACGTCGAAGTTGATGGTCGATAGGACGTCTTCGCCTCGTCCAGTCGTCAAAGGCCCGAACGAGGTGAGGACGATATCGAAGTCACCTGCGCCCCCTTGTCCAATGATCTGGGCCATGGTCTTTGAGCTGGAATTACCGAGGACGGTCATTTCGAACCCCAGATGACCCTCGACCAAGGGCTTCACATGCTTCTCGATTCCTGCCAGGGTCGAGCCGCCACCCCAGGAGAATACAAGCTCCGTACCAGGCGCTGGCTCCGGGGTGTTCGGGTCGACGCAGGTCCATGGCCCGCCCGACCCCCCTGCAGCCGAACCAGCCGTCACACCAACCCGTTCGTCGTCGCTGCCACAACTCGTAGCAGCCAATGAAATTACCGCAAGCACCAACATCAGGTAGCGGAAAATCTTCGTCATGGTCAATCCCCTGGGGTTCACCTATCGTGCTCCGCAGTCGAAGGCGACGGTTGTGATCAACCGTGTCCAGCAACTCTTCGCACGAAAGAATTACGAATATGAATATGTTTGTCTATAACGTATTATGTCTGTTTCTAAGGTTCTTTCTAAAGCACTGACTAGTGCGGCGTCAACTCCTTCCTCCCACCATCTGGAGCCCGCACCGCCGGACAGGACCGCAAATCTCGCTAATCTGCCTCGGAACGACCCTCATCAAGAACGACCCTCATCAAGCAGTGACGCACCATCGATGGGGCCAGCGATGCCGGCACCCACGAAGCGCTTTTGAAGCCAGTAGATGAGGCCTAGCAGAGCCACACTGACCAGAGTTATGACGATGACCGCGCTACCCGCCGCCGCCAGGCCCGGAGTGAGCCGATCATCTAGGTCGGCAATCAACTGGGAGCCATAGGTCTGCCGAGTCGGCCGGGCAAGGAAGATGGAGATCGAAGAATCGTCGAACGCGAGAATGAAAGTGATCCCCCACCCGGCCGCGATGCTCGGTGCAGCCAACGGCAGGATCACCCGCGTGAACGCGCGACGGCGAGACGCGCCGAGCGCACGGGCAGCGGCCTCCAGCTGCCAATCGATGTTTTGGAGCCCGCTGCAAATAATCCGGACGCAGAAGGGAGCGGTGTGGACAGTGAGGGCGATGGTCAGGGGCCAGAATCCCGGACGCCAGCCGAGCTGGGTCAGCGCCACCAGCACCGCCAGTCCGAAGATTGTGGACGGAATGATCAGCGGCGAGAGCAAGAAGGTGAGAATCGCGGATTTGAACCGCAGATTCGACCGGACGATCGCCAGCGAGGCGAGCGTCCCCAGCGTTGAGGCCAGCGTGGCTGCGACCAGCGCCACCTGAAGACTGTATGTGATGGCCTCCTTATACCTTGAGAGATCCGAATACCAATCAAGCGTCAGGCCCCTTGGAGGGAAGACGAGGAACGGCGTGTCCGAGAGCGAGCTGAGAAACACCACCAGGAGTACGCCGAAGTTAAACACCAGCACAAAACCGGCAAGTGTCAGGACGGCGACCCGTCCCAGCCTCCACAGCCACTCCAGATCGCCTCCACGAGCGCCGGTCATACGACTCCTCTCACTGCGCCACGAACCAATCGACCTTGGAGGAAGATCACGACCAGGGCAAGCGCGAGCAGTATCAACGCGACCCCCGCAGCGAACGTGAAGTTCGCGTGGGCCAGGGCGCTGTGGTAGACGACGAGTGCCATCGTCGGATCCTCCGGACGTCCGAGGATGAGCGGAATCGAGAAGATGTTCATGGAAAGGATAAACACGAGCACGCTGCCAGCTAGCAGAGAGGGAGCCAGAGTCGGAAGCACGATCTGAACCGCGATCCGAAAACGCCCGGACCCAAGGGTCTTGGCGGAATGGACGGTCAGCGGATCGACCGCGCGAAAGCCCGACATGAGCGGCAGAACCATGAACGGCAACAGGATCTGCACGGTGCCGATGAGCACGGCACCGAAAGAGTCAGCGAGATTGATCGCCTTCAGGAACAGATCGAGGCCGAACGAGCGGACAATGGTGCTAACGAACAGCGGATTGACCACGGCCACAATTATGACGATGCGATACCACCTCGACCCCTTCGTTGCCGTGTAGGCGAGCGGGAGGCCGAGCGCAATGGTTCCCACGATCGCTGAAAACGCCAGACGTAGGCTGTCGAACATGATTTCGCGGTAGTACTCACTGCCCCAGAAGCGCTCGTAAGCAGCCAACGGACCTTCGAACTCGAACTGGTCGGTGCCCAACCGGGTCTCGCCAAAGCTCACTGCGACCATGTAGAGCATAGGCAGGATGAATGCGACCAGATACAGGGTCCCGATGACGCCGAGCCCCAGAGCAAGGAAGCGACGTCTCGCCCACTGAGTCTCCTCCAGGTACATCACGGACATAACTGCTACCGACCCTCTATGCCCTGTCCTCGGTGGGATCGAAGTCGTCGGGGTCGGGCTCCAGGGCCCGGATGTGCCGTTCGTCCCAGGTGACGCCAACGATGTCCCCGGACCGGTACCCGATATCGTCTCCGTCGCCGCTGCTGTTCGATTGAAGCGTGGTGCCACCTATGTCGATGAACGATCGAGTCAAGTGACCGCCCTGGCGACTACCGACGAATGTGCCGGCGTACCTGCCGTCGTCAGGCGCCACCAGTTGTACGTGCTCGGGTCGGATCATCGTCGCCGCTTCGCCCAGCTCGGCGGTACGGATCTGTCCGTTCGTCAGGACGACGATGTTGGCCTCACCGAGGAACCTGCCGACGAAAGCACTTTGGGGCGCGTGGTAGACCTCGCTCAGCGAGCCAACCTGTAACAGACGGCCCTTGCGGATGATTCCAACTCGGTCGGCCACGCCGAACGCGTCGTCACGGTCATGTGTGATCAGGATGGCCGGCACGTTCGATCGGTGAACCATCCTGCGCACCATGGAGCGCAGGGAACCGCGCAGCTGTACGTCCAAACTGCCGAAAGGCTCATCAAGCGCGAGCACCGCCGGTTTTGTAATCAGGGCGCGGGCGAAGGCCACGCGCTGTTGTTCACCGCCGGAGAGCTCATGTGGCCGCCGCATCGCCTTGTCGCCCAGTCCGACCGACTCGAGCTGTTCCGGCACGCGTCTGGCGACCTCTGTCTTCGCAATCTTCTGGCATCGGAGCCCGAACGCCACGTTGTCAAAAACGGACATGTGCGGGAACAGAGCGAAGCTCTGGAACACCGCACCGACTCCCCGGCGCTCGGGCGGCACGTCGGTGACGTCCCTACCGCCGAACTCGATGCGACCGACGTCTGGACGGATGAGCCCAGTCATCAGGTTGAGTAGCGTCGACTTCCCGGCCCCTGACGGCCCCAACAAGCAGAGAATCTCGCCGGGGGCCAGAGAAAGCGACAAGTCCTCGACCGCCACCACCGAGCCATACGTTTTGCGCACGCCGTCGATCACCACACCTTTGGCATGAGCATCTCCCGACTCGGCACTAGTCCACGATTCCTCAGAATCGACAAGAACAGCGCTCCGGAATTCTGAATCCACTCTTCCCCCTTGTTATCTACGCGCTCTACTGCTAACCGCCGTTGCAGCGAACCGAAACCCGAACCCTAGAACGAACGCTACATCCGATCGACTGCATGTACCGTAGACGGCAGGTTCGTGCCTATCAAGAAGCTCGGATCCCCGGCCAGAGCCTTCGGGTTGCAGCCGAGTAGCGGTGCACCTCATGACCGACGACATCGACCCATCTCACCATCAGGAGGCCAAATGGCACAGTCGTCGGGCCCGGGGACGGCCGCCGCGCCGCTGGTCGGCAGGCGGATTCTGGTGGCTGGCGCCACCGGCACGGTCGGGTTGCCGATTACCCTCGCCCTCGCGGTCGACAACGAAGTGTGGGCACTCGCCCGTTTCACGGACCCCTCGGCGAGGCAGGCCCTCGAAGCGGCATCGGTACACTGCATCAGCTGCGATCTTCTGGCCGGGGACCTCGACGCCATTCCAGACGACGCGGAGATCCTGATCAACTTTGCCCGACCCGCAGATCCCCTCGGGCCCCCTGGCGCCTCGGACTTCGACGTTGCCATCACCGGTCACGCCGAAGCCGTTGGTCTACTCATCGCCCACTGCGCCAACGCCCGCTCGGTGCTTCACTGCTCTTCGACGTCGATGTATCGGCGAGGCGACTCGCCGGCGTTGGAGACCGACCCGCTGGCCGACGATCGCCACCCGCGGCGACCGACATACACCTTGGCGAAGATCTGCGCTGAGGCGGTCGTTCGCACCGCTGCCCGCCAGCGCGACCTACCCACAACCATCGCCCGCCTCCACGTGCCCTACGGCGACAACGGAGGCTGGCCTGCGACACACCTGGACGCAATCGTGGCCGGCGACCCGATCGTTGTACACCCCAACCAGCCCAATACATTCAACCCGATCCACACCGACGACATGATCCGGACCATCCCCGGACTCCTCGCCTCCAGCTCGGTCCCGGCAACCATCGTCAACTGGGCTGGGTCCGATCAGGTCTCGATCGAGGATTGGACGGCCCATCTCGGTGACCTCGTCGACCGAGAGCCGACCATCGTCGTCTCGCCCACCGCCACCGAACCGGTGGCAGTCGACACCACAAAGCTCGCCACCCTGACCGGCCAGATGACAATCCCCTGGCACGACGGGATGCGCCGGATGGCCATAGCCCGCCACCCCGACCTCGTGTCCTAATCACCGGAACGCTGGGGTGGACAGGGCCTGCGACGAGCGGCAGGCTCAGAACCACATACACGATGTCGGCAAGGAGAACTCATGGCGAAGGCGCCCGCCATCCGCGGCTCGTGATGCACACCGACCCGGTCGCACCCAGATCCGCAGAGGACATTGTGAGTTGGGACGCCGACACCGACGTCCTTGTAGTCGGCGGGGGCTGCGCCGGTGTCTGCGCTGCTCTTGAGGCCCTCAGCCGGGGAGCCCGGGTGCTCTTGCTTGAGCGGGCCGGTGAGGCCGGCGGGGCTTCCGCCATGTCGGGTGGCCTCCTCTACCTTGGTGCGGGGACCGCTGTTCAGCGCGACTGCGGCTTCGAGGACACCCCAGAGGAGATGTACAAGTTCCTCGAAGCAGCCATGGGCCCCGAGCCTGACGTGGACCGAATCGCGACGTATTCCGAGGGCAGCGTGGCCCACTTCGACTGGCTCGTCGGGCACGGGGTGCCTTTCAAACACTCGTTCTGGGATCGTCCGGCCTGGACTCCACCAACCGACGACGGGCTGATGTGGGTTGGCGAGAACTCCCATCCGTTCAGCGAATTGGCTCGTCCTGTGCCCCGAGGTCATCGACCTCACGGGACGGGGCGGACCGGCGGTGTTCTCATGGATGCGCTATCGCGTGCAATGAGGACCGCCGGCGCTGAAGTCCGCTTCAATTCCCGTGCACAGCAGCTAGTCACCGCGGCCGACGGCACAGTCATCGGCGTCGTCGCTCGGCACCACGGTGAGGAGTTCACGATACGGGCGCGGGGTGGAGTAGTGCTGGCTGCGGGCGGGTTCGTCTTCAACGACGACATGCTGCAGGCGCACGCGCCGCATCTGATCAACCACACCAAGCTCGGGACCGATTACGACGATGGGAGAGCTATTCGGATGGCGGAGGCGATCGGCGCTCAGACCGCCCGCATGGATGCAGGCGAAGCGTCCATCAACTTCTCTCCCGAGCTCATGGCGAAGTCGGTGATGGTCAACGTGACCGGACAGCGGTTCATCAACGAGGACACATACGGGGGGCGGATCGGCCAACAAGTCCTCTTTCACCAAGGAGGCCGGGCCTACCTCGTGTTCGACGAAGAGGCCTATGAGAGCGTGCCCGAAGAGCTCCGCCACGGCCGCTTCCCGCAATGGGTGTGCCCGACTCTAAACGAACTCGAGGACGAGATCGGACTGCCTCAGAGATCGCTCCAGGCCACAGTCGAGGTCTTCAATCACCACGCGGCCAGCGGCGAGGACCCGCTGTTCAGAAAGAACCCCCGTTGGCTCCGTCCCCTCTGCTCGCCGTTCGCTGCAATGGACGTGCGGGCCAGGCGGGCTGACGGCCCTCCCGATACCGCTGATCGCGGGACCGGCTTTCGGGTCTTCACTCTCGGCGGCCTACGCACGACCGTCGATGGCGCAGTCATCCACCTCGACAGCACCCCCATTCCTGGCCTCTTTGCCGCCGGCAGGACGGCATGCGGACTGTCGGCGTGGGGTTACATCAGCGGAACTTCTCTCGGCGACGGGACGTTCTTCGGTCGGCGAGCAGGCGCTGCCGCTGCGGCTCGCCTCTGAACCGTCGAAGCCTCAGTTCACCTGGAACTCGGCGCACACTGGCGCCCAGCGTCGGATCTGCTCCCGAAGAACGTCGGGATCGATTCCGCTGGTCCACTGAACCTTGACGATGACGTAGTCAACTCCGGCCTCAGCCGCGAGCGAGCGCAACTGGTCCGAAACGTCCTCCGGCGTTCCAGCGACGACCCGGTCTCGGACCTCCGCCACCGACACAACCCTGCCTGGCTCGTCGAGCCAGGGCATCGACTGGCCGGCCGACCTGGTCGCGAAACCGGACAGCTCGCGCTGGAGGTTGGCAACGAAGTTCCCGACCTCGTCCTCGGGTCCGATCCAGCCGCGGCGCATCACCGCGACCGTCCCCGGAGCCATGCCAGCCTCCAGCCGGGCATGGCGGAAACTCTCCGCTAGATCGACGACATTACTCGACGCCCGCACGGAGTCGATCACGATGCCATCAGCGATGCGCGCAGCCCGGCGAATGCCGCCAGGCGTGCCGCTCGCCATCCACACCGGAGGGCCTCCGGACTGCGCCGGCGGCTGCGCTAGAGGCTCCAGGGCCGGCACGCTGAAGTACTCTCCCGCGAATGGGTCAAGCTCCCCGGCCCAGATCCGGCGGACAATCACTGTGGCCTCCTCGAGCAGGCCTGCTCGATCAGCGACGTCCAGGCCACGCTGCTCGAAGTCGCGAGCGAGAAAGCCGGCGGCAACACCGAACATAAGTCGGCCCCCCGAAAGCGCGTCGGCGAGCGCCGCCGCCTCGGCCACATGCACGGGGTCATGTAGAGGCAGAACCATCGGCACGGGGCCTGAGCGGAGCTCAGGGCGCCGGCCGAGCACGTAGGTCGCGGCAGCCAAGGGATCGGGGACGTACCCTCGCATGCCGTGGTGCTCCGAGAACAACACCGCGTCGAATCCCGCATCAGCCACTGCGTCGACCTCGGCGTCTAGCAGTTGGGGTGATGTGACGTAGGTCCCGTAACCCAGACGCACCAGAGCCTCCGAACCCTACAGTCGATCACTGAAACGACCGATCGTTACAGACGGTAAGGTTCGGATCAACTCCGGTCAACCGACAGGCTGAGGGAGGTCACGTGACGAATAGCCACCCGCCCGATGGCGGATACCTACCGCCGAGAACCGAAGACCTGCTGGTGCGAGCAGAGATCGGCGACGTGCTCCAGCGCTACGTCCGCGGCATCGACCGTATAGATCTCCCCGCTGTGGCGTCGTGCTATCACCCAGATGCGTGGGATGACCACAACCGGTTCCGCGGGACCGCCACCGATTTCGTGGCCTGGCTCGAGGGCCGGTTGGAGCGACACGCAGCAACAACCCATTTTCTCTCGACGCCCCTCGTGCGGGTCGTCGACGACGCTGAGGTGCAGTCGGACACCTACTGCGTCGTTCACCAGGTCTCACCGCTCGATGCCGAGAACCGGCGCACGATCACGGTCGAGGGTCTGCGATACCTCGACCGGTTCGAGCGTAGAGACGGGCGATGGCTTATCGCGCATCGAAAGGTCGCTGTCGACTGGCGCTACCAGCTTGTCGTCGGCCCCAATGGCGGCCCCCCATTCCCGGAGGACTGGTGCATAGGTCGGCGGGACCGTGACGACTCCTCCTACTCCAACGTCGAAGCCATCGCCAAGCGCTGAACTGAGTCCGGGATCAGCTCAGGCTTGCACGAGTCACCCTCGCGCCGCCGGTAGCGTTCCGCCATACTCGTCGTCGAGGGCCACCAAGGCGCCCTTCCGCCGAGCCGTGATGACGGCCACCCCGATGAGTACACCGCTGCCGATCACCGTCCACCGCGGCCCGAACACATCGGCCAACATCCCCTGGGCGAGTACACCCATCGAGAAGGCCAGGTTGAAAGTCATGACATAGATGGCGAGGACCCCGCCCCGCAATCCGTCGGGCACCTGCATCTGCAACGCTGACTGCAGAGTCGCCATGTAGATCAAGTAGAGGAGGCCTGCGATAAACAGGGCCGCCACGCCGGTGGAGTAGCCGGGTGCCAGCCCGAACGCCACGAGGGCGGCGCCATAGGCGAACAACGAGACCCCCACGATCGAGCTGCGTGACCTCCCGGGGCCCAGAGCGCCGAGCAAGACCGCCCCCAACACACCGCCGGTACCGAGCGATGCGACCATGAGTCCATACCGCCACGCCTCGACGCCAAAGACCTCGTCGGCGAAAATGGGCAGGAGTTGGAGGACCGGGTGTCCGAGGCCGGCGCCGACAGCAAGCAATGAGATGACGACCACAAGCCCCCTCGTCGCCCGAACACATGCGAAGCTCTCCCCTATCTGACGTAAGAGGGGCGGCTTCATACGCTCACTCTCGACGACACCGATCGTCCGGGGAATCGTCAGGAGGGCACCGATCACGGCACCGTAAGACAACGCATTGATCATGATCCCCCACGACGCGCCGAGCCCTGCGATGACGACGCCGGCGATGGCCGGCCCGACCGCCCTAGCAGCGTTGAACTGCGCCGAGTTGAGCGTCACCGCATTCCGTAGCGCGCTGCGAGGCACAAGATCCACCACGAACGCCTGCCACGCCGGCACACCCAAGCCCTGCATGATCCCCGTCAGAAAGACCAGGCCGATCAGGATTCCCGTGCCCCGCACGCCGCTCACGAAGACCGCCCACAACGCGATCGCCAGGAGCGCCTGAACGGTCTGGGTGACAAGGAGGACCGAACGCCGGGCGTGCCGATCTGCCAACCATCCCCCCACGGGACTGACAAAGACCGCCGGGATGTACTGCGCGAAACCGGCCAATCCCACGACAGTGGCGCTGCCTGTGGTCTGGTAGATGACATACGGAATTATGACGTTCTGTATCCACGTTCCGGAATTGGAGATGAACGCACCAGTCCAGAATGTCGCAAACGGTCGGTATCGCAGAGCGACGAACGCCTGGTTGAACCCCTGCTGGGGCGAGGCCGGGATAGCGATGTCCGAGGGTGCGGCCGTGACCGAGGACCCCAGCCTCGACCGCCCATCATCGCGTGAGCGACGACCCCTCAGCGACGGTCGACGCCGCACTTCTCCTCGACGAGATAGCCAAGGACCCTCCCATATGGCGAATCACGCAACAGCGCCAGCGCTGCCTCGGAAGCAAAGAAATCCTCGCCCAGCCCGTCGTGGTCGAAGTAGTACTCCTCGTAGACAAAGGTGCTCGGCCGCTCAAGGTAGGTGCCGGTGTACTCCATGGTCCCGTCCTCGCGGTCGGCCAGCTCAGCCTCCCGCAGGACTCGGTTCGTGATGAACAACCGAAGGCCCGGGATTGCCTCGATCGCCTCGAGCAAGGCCGGGAGGTGCGTGCCCCGGTAGTAGGACTCGAAAACCTTCTGATCACCAAACTGTGCGGGAGCGTAACGAAAAAGGTACTTGACTAAGCTTGTCTGGCCCGTCATGTGATCGACCATCACCTCCTCCTCGACGTCACAAGCCGCCACCGAGCCGATGCATTTCGGTCGATCGGCGTAGAAGAGATTCCGGAGCGACTCGTCCATGAAACCCACCGTGTTCTCGTCGCGGGACTCCCATCGAGTCACGACGAAACGCCAAGCGTCAGGTCGCTCCTGGAAGCGGCCGTTCAGGTCGAACTGTCCGATCGCTCGATTTGCGTGATAGCCGATGACATCCTCGGTTATCTGGCGAAACCTGTCTCGAGCGAACGTGTGGTGAACGGCCATGTAGTGGCGCTCGGATTCAGCCCGATCACCAGCCGGCAGCAGACGGGAGATCTTTTTCTTCAACACAGATACACCACCGTTTCGTGGAGGACTATCGAATCAAGGCGCCAGCGCTGTACCGGGGTTACCCTCGGTCGTCGACACATCGCTCTGGGAGACAGCCTCGGTCTGGATCGCGCGCCGACGGAATCGCCAGACACCATCCGCGCCGCGAGCGAATACATCGGCGTAGTGGCCAAAGTGACTGATCAGAGGCCCCTCGCGATCCTGTACATATAGGAAATCACTCGAAACGGTGGCGGTGTCCCCGTCGATCTCGATCAAGGGCTCGACGACGACATGCTTGTGGTAGTCAGTCGGTGCGTGAGAGATGGCGTCGAAGAAGTCAGCAATCGCGTCGTGGCCGACCATCTCCATTCCGTGCCGTGACCGCTCGATGACAGCGTCCTCGGTAAAGCAATCGAGAAACATCGAGCGGTCACCGTTGTACTGAGCGTGGGCGTAGCGATAGAGGGTCTGCGTAATCAAGCGCTCGTCCTCGAGTAATCGGAGGCGATCCACGATCTCGGTCAGATCCATGACATCACCTGTGGATTCCTTCATCGAGCCACGAGGCGCGTGCCGTTCATGTGGTCACCCCTCCTCAGCGACCCGGTGCCCGATGGCACCGTCGTTCACCATGGTTTCGATCTCATCCTCGGTGAACCCGACCTCGGCAGCGATCGCCCGTGTGTCGGCTCCGAGCTCCGGGGGCGGTGAGACGAACACCTCGTGCGATGAGATCGCGTACGGCGAGTTGACCAGCGTGATGTCAGTGCCGTCGCCGAGTGTGCAGCCTAGAAACGCACCATTCACACGGGGCTGCTCCCAGGCAAGAATCTCCTCATAGGTTCTGACCTCTCCCACAAGGACACCGCGAGCATTCAACTGTTCATACCAGTGGGCTCGGGGCTGACTCCCGAAACGATCATCGAGAACGGCGAGCATCTCGGCCCGGTTCTCCAGACGAGCCTTCTGGCTCTCGAAGCGCTGGTCATGCAGCATCCACTCCACGTCGAGCACCTCACACAGACCCGCCCACTGGTCCTCAAAGTAAGCGGCAATGACGAGATCACCATCAGCGGCATGAACGAGATCAGACGGAGCCGCATGTGGCGCCGAATTGCCAGACCGCTCTGGTGCAACACCGGTGAGACTCATCTCCGCTAGCTGGAAGCTCTGCAGGTACAAGGCTGTATCGAGGAGCCGGACTTCCACTTCAGCCGGCGTACCGAAGCGCTCCAGCCGCAACAAAGCGGCGAGAATCGCCTGCGCGAACGCCAGTCCACTCGCAGCGTCCACCAGTTGAAAGCCGACCTTGGTGGGTGGACCACCGGCCTGACCTGTCGTGTTCATGATGCCGGACTCCGCCTGCAAAACCAGATCGACACCACGGCGCGCGCAGTCAGGACCGTGCGATCCGAAACCCACCAACGACGCCAAAATTACCAACGGATTGAGAGCCCGGAGCTCCTCGACGCCCAGCCCGAGATTGGCCATGACCCCGGGCCGGAACGCCTCGACCACCACATCGCTTCGCTCCACGAGACGCCGAACCACATCGAGGCCCTGCTCAGTACGAAGATCCACCACGATCGAACGCTTGCTCCGATTGGCAGCCAGAAACATCGCCCCACCCACACCCACAGTCCGAGTGTGATCACCCCCCGGGGCCTCCACTTTGATCACATCCGCACCAAGATCAGCCAACGACATGGTCGCAAGAGGTGCGGCCAGCATGTGCGAGAGATCAAGCACACGAATGCCATCCAACGGCGCTTGCGACCGGGCGCTCATCCCGCAACCCTATCGATACCAGCGTCAGCCGAGCTCCGCCCCCGTACGGTGTGCGGGAGGGTCGCCTCGGCGCGTCAAGTGCTGCCGGCGCGGTCGATGGCCTCGATATGGATGACTCGCTCAGCGAACCGCCACCGGCCGTCCTCGCCGCGGACGAGACTGTCACGATACTGCCCGAACGTCCGGATGTGCATAGCACCATCTGTCTCGTCGACCCGCAAGAGGTAGCATCCAGCCGTGGCGGCGTCGCCATCGATCTCGATCACCGGGTCTGCGATGATGTGCTTGTGCCAGCGATCCGGTGACCTGGTGTGCCCGGCTTTGAAAGCCGCTAGTTGGTCGCGACCGGTATGGCGCACGCCGGTGGCATGCACGCGACCCTCGACCGGGCGAGCGAGCGATCCTCCCTGTCGGTAGCGGATGTCGAGACTGCCATCTTCGGTGAAGCAGTCAAGCCACTCCTCGTCCTGGCCGTGATCGATCTTCCATGCGTAGCGCGTCAACGTGTCGAGGATCGCCTGGTGGTCCTCGAGGCGCCGGAGGCGTTCCTCCAATCCCTCCATCATTCTGTTCCTTTCTCCGATTCGCGTGCGGCGTTTCGTCCGGCTATGAAGCCGAACGTGAGCGCCGGCCCGAGTGTTCCTCCGGCGGCCCAGTAGGCCTGACCTGCTGGGGAGGCAATGCAGTTCCCGGCACCGTATAGCCCGGGAATCGGATCACCCGAGACATCGATCACCTGCCCACGGGCATTAATCCGAGGCCCCCCCTTGGTGTCCAGCGAGCCGCCGCCCAAAATAATGCAGTGGTACGGACCCTCGCTGCGGAACGGGTGCATCGTGGGGTTCAGCCCGTCCCGGTCGCAAGCACCCCATGCCATCTGGATCGGCGTCTCTCCCCTCGCGAAGTCTTCGTCCTTGCCCGCTGTCGCGAACCCGTTGAAGCGGTCCACCGTGCCACGAAGGTTGACATCGAAGTCGGGAGCCAGACGTACCCCGCCGGTTTTCGATGCCATCGACGCCAGGCGGGCGTCGATGTTACGGGCCAACTCCGCCCACGTGTCGCCCGAGATCACATGCTGCACTAACTCCCCGGGCATCGGAACGTGTTCCCGGAAACTCGAAGTGCTCGGGCTCGAAGCAACGTCCTCGTCGTAGATCATGAACAGGAGGAGGTTCGAATACTCTCGGGCCGAAGGATTCCAATGGAAGTGGACCTGAGCGCGCTCGTTGTACGGCATCTTCTCGTTGACCACCCGCCGGCCGTAGCGGTTGACCTGGATCATGCTGTCGCCGAACGGCATCCAGACGTCACGAATGGTCGAGGGCGTCCGAAGCGCTATTTCGAGGACGACCTGATTCCACCATGCATTGCTCATATTGCCGAGCTGGGCGCTGAGTTCAATGCCGATGCGAACGAAGTCTCCAGTTGCTGTGTCTGCCGCGCAACCTCCGAAAATGGGCCCGCGTAGGAACTGGGTCCGAAGGTCGGGGTCATGCAGAAAGCCTCCCGAGCAGAAAACGATGCCGCGACGGGCCCGGATGAGCACGGTCCGGTGGCGGACCTGGGCCTCCACCCCGATCACCTCGCCGAGTTCGTTCCGGACAACGGCAGCGACCCGGTGCTCGAGCAACACCGGGACGTCTCGTTTGCGTGCGGCAACTTCCATCCCGTTGACAAGCACCTCGCCTCCTGTGCCTTCGGAACGGTCCTTCGGCTTGCCAGCAGGCATCAGCGAGCGGCCGTAGGGCGCTAAATCCTCGTCGAGGTCGGCGTGATAGGAGGGGGTCGCCATGTCGAGGACCGGGAAGACCGCCCCCATTTCCGACAGCCGATCGAGCGCCTCGGCCGCACCGTCGTAGAAGGCGCAGAGCAACTCATACGCGCCCTCCGGGAGGCCGAGCGTCCGTCCGGCCGGGTCGTACAGATGTGGATATGCCAACCGAGCCATATAGCGAAGCAACTCGGGGCGGGGATCTTCCACGCCATGCTCACGCATCAGGCGGTTGTTGGGGATCCAGAATTGCCCTCCCGACTTGGCCGTGGTTCCACCGATCTCAGCCGCACGCTCAACGACAATGGCCGACGCTCCAGCGTCAACGGCACCGAGCGCAGCGGCGAATCCGGCGGCGCCCCCGCCGACCACCACGACGTCGGCTTCATGGTCCCAGATGTCGGGATCGGCCCCGAGGGTCACTGGATCGCCCTTCCCGCCAGGTGGCCCTCGAATATCGCTCGATCGGCCAAGCGGACTGCTACAGCGTCGCCCACCCGCATGACTTCCGGGCCAGTCCCTCGGAGGGCGTGATAGAGCCCGTCGACGGGCCGGCCATGAGCGCGGATCACAACATTATCGACCCGAATCGTCGCAATCGAGCCCGAGAAAACGTCCAAGAGACTGGCCCTGGCGTTGTCGACTGCCACCAGCCTGGTGCTCGGCCGCCAGACCGCGCCGGCGCGACAAGCGCGGCGCAGGGCCGCCGATGAAGTGGCACCATCGAGCTGGGGCAGCGTGGCAACCGGTGACGCCAGTGTCACCTCGCGCCCCATGGAGGCCAAGAGCTCCGCCAAGCCGACACCCTCTACATGTCCGACCACGTCGACGACGAGCACCCGCTCGCCGAGACGTTCCGGGTCCGCTATCGCAGTCTCATGATCAACCACGAACTGCTGATCGAGGCCTGAAACCGCCGACTGACCCCGCCCACCCAGCGTGGTTTCCGGCCTGCCTCCGGTCGCGACGACGACAGCCTGGGGCTCGAGTTCGAGCACGGTCTCCGCGTCAGCTTCGACTCCCAGCCGCACCTCGACGCCACGGCGACGACACTCATCGATCCGCCAGTCGGCGAACCCCCGAATCTCCTCGCGCCCCGGCAGAGTCTGGGCCAACCGAATCTTGCCCCCGAGCTCGGTGTTGCGCTCGAGGAGCACAACTTGGTGGCCACGCGCCGCTGCGACCCACGCAGCCTCGAGCCCACCCGGGCCACCTCCGACCACGACCACACGTCGCTCGCAGTGAGCGCGGACGAGTGTGCCAGACCCGAGCCGGTCCTCCCTGCCCACCGCCGGATTCGTCACACACTGAATCGGCAGCGAACGGTAGAGATTCCCGTAGCACAGCTGGTTGCAGCCCGTGCAGGGGCGGATCTCGTCGGCCCGGCCAGTCCGGGCCTTCTCGACCCAATCCGGATCAGCGATCAGGGATCGGACGAGAGTTACTGCATCGGCCTCCTCCCGCTCAAGGATGCCCTCGGCCTCGTCAGGGGTCAGGATGCGGTGCACCGCGAACACCGGTGTCGTCGTGACCGCCTCCTTCACCGTCTTGGCGGCGTAGACACCGAGCAGGTGCGGGTGATACATCGGCTGCACCAGCGCCCCGAGGTGGCCGACGCTGACGTTGAGGAAGTCGACGAGCCCGCGTTCCTCGAGGTAGACGGCGATCTCGGCCGCCCCCTCTTCGGTGACGCCGCTGCCGTCCTCGTTTTGCTCGTCACCCACGAGCCGGAGCCCAACCGCCACGAACGGACCGACCGCCGCCCGCACGGCTGTGAGCACCTCGACCACAAAACGCATTCGGTTCTCGAACGAACCGCCGTACTCGTCATCTCGATGGTTGGTGTTCGGTGACAAGAAGGCGTTGACGAGGTAGTGGTGTGCTCCCTGGATCTCGATCCCGTCGAACCCACCACTCACCGCGTTCTTGGCCGAGATGGCGAAGTGATCGACTACCTCCGCGATCTCGTGGGTCTCGAGTACCTTCGGCGCCTCGGCGTTGATCGCTCCATGAGAGGGAGCCAAAAGGGGATGCTCCGACCAGTCGGCACTGCTCTTGGCGCCGCTGTGGGACAGTTGGATGAATGCGAGCGCACCGTGCTCGTGGATCGGATCGGTCACGCGCCGAAAGTGTGGAATCGACTCATCGACCCAAGCCATAGCGTTGTTACGCATCGAGTATGCCGTGGACGGATGGACGTGAGCGTGACCCACGATCACAACCCCCGCTCCACCTGCCGCCCGATCCGCTGAGTAGCGACCGTGCCGCTCGCCGAAGAACCCCGGCTCGCCATAAATCGGATTCGGCTCACTGAACATCGTGAAGTGAGCACCGAAGACAACACGATTGCGGGAGGTCACCGGGCCGATGCAGAGCGGCTCAAACAGGCGCAGATGGCTCACGACAACATCTCGGTCACCAGCCGATCAAGAAGCTCGGCGCCCAAGCGGTCTATCGTACTTCCCGCCGTCATCCTTGAAATCACCTCTCGGGAGTGGTCGAATTCCTTATCTAACATACTCCGAACGAGGATCATGTCGAACTCGGCAAACTTGATCATCGCCCTCATTGCGGCGCTACCGCCCGAGCCTTGGAGCAGGACCTCGCGTGCCAAATCCGACTCAACGCCGATCGTCATCTCCAACTTCAATGCATCGTAGCCAAGTCGGAGGTGGGCCATAAGCATGGCATTGTTCAACTGCTTCAGGACCTGACCACTGCGAAGTGGGCCGAGATGCCGCTGCGAGCCGAAGCTCTCGAACACGGCGCGGACGCGCTCGAAAATGACGGGATCGCCGCCGACCATCATGCTCAGGATGCAGGCGACAGCGCCGCTGCAGCCGCCGCTGACCGGAGCGTCTAGGACCGCCGCCTCGGCCGGCCCAGCGTTTCCTGTACCCGCCGACACGTCTCGGGTAGGACGGTGCTATGGCTGGCGACAATCGAGCCCGGCCGTAGCCCACCACGGAGGCTGTCGACAACCTGCAACACATCATCGTCGGTGGCAACGCAGATGCCTATGAGATACGACTGTGCGGCCAGCTCAGCGCCGGAGTCGATGGCGTCAGCCCTGGCGCGCCCACACAGGCAATTGTCAACCCGCTTGCCGGATCCGCTCAGCGATGGGGAGTCCCTGATCACCCAAACCGATGAATCCGACGTCCTCATGTCTAATCTGCAGGCTTGCCCCGGACGGGGCACCTGAGCGTCCCATCCGATGGGACCACGGGCTACCGCCGCGACGCGCCGTTGAAGCATCATCGCTTCGTGCATAGCCGTCACCACCCGCTCACTCCTGCCGCCATGACCACCGAGCAGCGGTCCCTGTACGAGGCGATCTTGTCGGGGCCGAGGGGCAGCACAGGCGCCGGCCACCTGCTCGCTGACGACGGTTCTTTGCTTGGGCCGTTCGGCCCGATGCTGCTCAGCCCGTCGATCGGGAGTCGGCTTCAGGACCTCGGAGCCTCACTCCGATTCCAATCCTCTTTGCCACCCGGTGTGCTGGAGCTGGCCATCCTGGTCGTGGCCAATGAGTGGGAATGCGAGTTCGAGTGGCGGGTTCACGCATCATTGGCCCTGGACAACGGGGTGCCAGCCTCGATGATCGAAGCGGTGCGTACAGGAGCGGCGGTCGGAAGTGCCGACCATGTGCTGGGCATAGTCCGTGCAGCGGTGGAAGAGTTGCTAGGCACGCGGCGGCTCTCCGACCAAACCCATGAGCAACTGACAGAACTTATCGGAGAACAGGGGATCTTCGAGCTGCTCGCTGTGTGCGGGTACTACGTGCTCCTCGCCATGGTGCTCAACGGCCACGAGGTCAAGTGAAAGCCAAGACAAGAGTTCGGGGCTGTCAGCGCGCCCGCGTGAACAGGAGGAAAGTCGAGACAGGGCCGCCTCCGCCACCGGCCACGGCTACCTCCGCCCCCGGGACCTGCCGGTCGCCGGCCTCACCACGTAGCTGGACACACGCCTCGTAGAGTTGGCCGAAGCCCCGCGACCGACCGGCCGAGAGATGACCGCCATCGGTGTTCAGCGGAATATCGCCGCCGAACGAGATGCGGTGGCCGCCCTCCACAAACGCCCCGCCCTCGCCGGCGCTACAAAACCCCAACGCCTCCAGGTGCATGAGGGTGAGAATGCTGAATCCGTCGTACAACTCGGCAACGTCGACGTCGTGCACAGTCAGATCAGTCTGGGCCCACAGTTCGGCGGCAGCGTCACGGCATGCGCTCCCCGGATCGGCGAACTGATCCCAAGATGGACGGTCTCGAAGGGCCATACCGGCCGCCTCCAGGCGGATCGCAGGGTTCGGCAGGTCGGCGGCGTGGTCTGCGCTCGACACGACAAAGGCGATCGACATGTCGACCGGAACATCGCAGTCAAAGAGGCAGAGTGGGTCGGAGATCATCCTCGCAGCCAGATACTCGTCCATCGTCAGCTCATCGCGGTAGACGGCTAGAGGGTTGAGTCCGGCGTGCTTACGTTGCGTTATCGGAATCCACCCGAGCTGTTCCCGGGTGGTCCCGTGCTCGTGGAAGTGCCGCTGAGCGTAGGGAGCGATCCAGTTCGGGATCCCGAGGGATCCGAAAGGGACGAGCCAGTCGAGGGCCCACTGCATGCCCGGTATGAGCCGAAGATTCTCGATGCCCAAGCGGCCGCCCACGCCCTGACGTTGGGCCTCGACGACTGACTTGTAGACGAGCACGTGACGGGCGAGGCCGCTCTCGACAGCCATGAAGGCGTTGACCAACGCGGGCGGCGAACTTGGACACTCACCACCCCCCATGTACCAACGAAGCTCGAGATCCAGCGCATCCTGGACCTCGGGGATCTCTACGCCGGCGGTGGGTCCCCGCCCACCCGGGTAGGTGACCAGCCCGTCGATGTCAGCCCGGTCAAGTCCGGCATCCTCGATCGCCGCCAGGCTGGCCTCGAGAGTGAGGTCTAGAGCCGAACGGCCGAGTCGCCTCCCGACCTGGGACTTGCCTAACCCGGATACAACTGACCGATTCCAGCGTTGGGTTCGCACCGCATCCGTCACGAATCGGCCTGTTGGAGGCGCTGTCTCGACCAGAGTTGCGGGCCCCGCTCGATCTCGACGGCCGTCGGCCATGCAACA
>Ga0114993_10001294_pt1 | contig 28784 bp, 30 predicted proteins | sample ArcticOcean_MG_C_FD_87042 | JGI IMG/M metagenome (GOLD analysis project Ga0114993, IMG submission 87042) | Marine microbial communities from western Arctic Ocean - ArcticOcean_MG_CB2_150 | ecosystem: Environmental > Aquatic > Marine > Oceanic | place: Arctic Ocean: Canada Basin | collected...
AATATTAATATCTAGATATGGTAAAATTAATTTTTTTTTGATGAAACTCCACATTATACGAGTCATTTCATCGCCATCTAGCTCTACTATTGGGTTTTTAACTACTATTTTTGCCATTTTATTTTAATTATAACAATTGAATTTACTTACTTAATATACATATTAACTAAAATTATAAAGAATATAAAGATGATAGATTTTTTATTACCTAAACTTCATAGAGAAGGATATAGATTCCTAGCGATAGTAGCAGTTGTAACATTTATTCTGTTCTTAATTTCAAACTTTTTAGGACTAATAAGTTTGATTATAACCATATGGGTTTATTATTTTTTTAGAGATCCAGATAGATTTACAATAGAAGATGAAAGTTATTTGGTTAGCCCAGCTGATGGTGTTGTGTCGCAAATAATTGAAGTTAATGGCCCGGCTGAACTCGGTTTAGAAAATAAAAAATTTACAAGAGTAAGTGTTTTTATGAATGTTATTAACTGCCATGTAAATAGAGTTCCATGCTCAGGAAGCGTTAATAAAATAATTTATAAACCAGGAAAATATATAAATGCTTCACTCGATAAAGCCAGCGATGAAAATGAAAGAAATTTTGTGCAACTTAAAAGTACTTACGAAGATGATTTAATTTTGGTTCAAATAGCAGGATTAATAGCAAGAAGGATTGTTTGTGATGTTAGAGAGAGTGATAATATCAAACAAGGTGAAAGGTTTGGAATTATAAGATTTGGTAGTAGAGTTGATTTATATTTTGAAAAGTATAAATTATTAGTTAAAGTAAACCAAAAAACTATAGCTGGTGAAACTTTAATAGCAAAAAAAATATAAGAATGTGATTGAAAATAAAAAAGAATTTAAATTATTGCAGAAGAAAACACCTGCATCACTTTTACCAAATGCATTAACTATTTTAGGTGTCTGCTTAGGACTGAGCTCAATTAAATTTGCTCTAGATTTTAATTATGAAATGGCAGTTATAACGGTAGGTCTAGCAGCAATCCTCGACACACTAGATGGAAGAGTAGCAAGATTAGTTAATGCCACTTCAAAAGTCGGTAAAGAACTTGACTCACTAACAGATGTAATAAGTTTTGGAGTTGCTCCAAGCTTTATAATGTATTTTTGGTCTGTAAATGAAGTAGGAAAGATTGGGTGGCTTTTCGTTTTACTTTACACAGTTTGTTGCGCCCTACGGCTGGCTAGATTTAATTTAACTAATATTAATGAAGGTGAAACCTGGAAAATAAATTTTTTTGAGGGCGTTCCTTCACCAGCCTCAGCTGGGCTAGTTTTGCTGCCACTAATATTAAGTTTAAGCAGCATAGTCGAACTTTTCAATTTAAATCAAATAATACAAATATTAAATTTAAACAATATTTTTCAAATAGAAAATAACAAAGTGATAAGTTCAATAATTATTTTAATCACGTCAATTTTAATGGTGAGTAAAGTACCAACGTATTCATTAAAAAGAATTGCTATACCGAGAAGTTTAACCGGTTTTTTACTATTAGGTATAGGAGCGTATATAAGTGTTTTAATTTTTTTCACGTTTGAAATATTATTTTTAACTGGATTAGTTTATATATTTTTAATTCCAGTTAGTTATTTCCACTACAAGCATTTAAATAAAAAATTATCTAGCAAAGATGATGAGGAAGAAATAGAAGATATTTTATAATATTTAGAAATTAAATTGAAAAAAAATAAAATTTCCAAAAATTGGATTATAAAACAACATAGAGATATTTATTTTAAGGAATCAAAACTTAAAGGATATAGATCTAGATCAGCTTTTAAACTGCTCGACTTGGAAAAAAAATTTAAGTTTTTCAAAAGAAATATGAATTTAGTTGACCTTGGCGCATGTCCAGGTGGATGGTCTCAAGTAGCACGAAAAAAAATCATAAAAGGTAAAGTTCTAGCAATAGATATAAAAGAAATGGAAAAAATCGATAATGTAGATTTTTTGAAATTGGATCTAAGGAATGCAGATATGAAGAGAAAAATTTCCACTTTCTTTGATGGAAAAAAAATAGATGCGGTGGTGTCAGATATGGCTACAAATACTTCTGGAAATAAAAATCACGATGCAATTCAAACAGGTCAACTTTGTTTAAGCGCAATGGATATAGCGGTTAGTATTTTAAAAAAGGAGGGTGTTTTTTTATCAAAATTATTTATGGGTTCTGTATTTAATGAAATTAACGATAAGTCTAAAAAGATCTTTAAAAAGGTTGTAATATATAAACCAGAATCGAGCAGAAAACAATCAAGAGAAGTTTATATTTATTGTAAAGAACTTCTAAATTCATATACTTTCTGAAAATATATAAAATTTTATGAAAACACAATATATACTTTATACTTTTATTTCCTTGTGCATATTTTTATCATCCAATCTACTTGCTTCACAAAATGATTTTTTTATAAAGGGAAAAAATCTCTTTGACAAAAAAGATTTAGAAAAATCAAAAATATATTTTGAAAGAGATATTGTGTTTAATCCAAAAAGCGAAAAATCTTACTTATATTTAGCCAAAATATTTAATAAAAATGAAAATGACATACAGGAAGAAAGAAACCTAAGTAGCGTTCTTGTATTAAACCCCAGTAATGATGAAGCAATATATATGCTTACGCTTTTAAAAATCAAACAATCTGACTATGATACAGCAAAAGAATTAATTAAAAAATTTGAATTAGTTTGTGTATCATTTTGTGGAAAAAAATCTGAAATTAAAAATAAATTTGAAAAAATAATACCTACAAATGAAAAGGATTAAAGTTAAAGATATCTTAAAAGCAAAAAATAAAAAAAAATTAATTTGCTTAACGTCTTATAGTAAAAGTGTTTCTCAAATTTTAGATAAATATTGTGATATTATTTTAGTTGGCGATTCAGTCAGTATGGTTTTGTATGGAATGCCAAATACCAGACAAATCAATTTACAAACAATGATTCTGCATGCCAAAACAGTAAAGAAGTATGCCAAGAGAAGTCTAGTAGTTTTTGATATGCCATTTAAAAGTTATAGTAATAAAAATTTGGCTTATAAAAATGCATTAAAAGTAATTAAAGAAACAAAATGTGATGCAGTTAAATTAGAAGGAGGCACTGAAGTTGCAAAAATAATCAAACATCTTACACAAAAAGGTATTTCGGTCATGGGTCATATTGGTTTACTTCCGCAAAATTCTAAAATCTTTAAACTTCAGGGTAAAAGTTTAAAACAAAAAAAAAAAATATTTAATGATGCAATCGCACTTTCTAATGCGGGAGCCTTTGCTTTAGTTATTGAATGTGTTGTTGAATCTTTGGCTAAAAAAATAACTCATAACATTTCAATTCCAACAATAGGAATTGGTGCTTCTCGCCATTGCGATGGACAGATACTAGTTACAGAAGATATGATCGGATTAACCGATTTTTCTCCTAGATTTGTAAAAAAATACTCAAATATTAGAAAAATTATAGAAAAAAGTGTTAAAAGATATTGTGAGGATATTAAAAATCAAAAATTTCCGAGTCCACAGAATGTATATATTTAAATGAACGATAATATTATTGAAGCAAAATACAATATTACTAAAAAGTCCAGAATTAAAATATTTTATTATAAATACAAAGCTTCAATTTATATAAGTGCATCCATTTTAGTTATATTATTTTTTTCTTTACTTGTTTTTAACTATATTGAGGAAAATAAAAAAATAAGTCTAGCAGAAAGCTATTTAAAAGCAAAAATACACATTCAAAACAATGATAATGAAAAAGCAATTGTTGTGTTAAAAAATATAATTTTTGCTGACGATAAAACCTATTCCCCTCTTGCTTTATTTTCGCTTGTAAATAAAAATTTGATAATTGATAAAGTTAAAATATCTGCCTTATTTGATCATGTTTTAAAAAATAATAGATTTAAAGATGAGATAAGAAACTTAATTCTTTTTAAAAGAGCTTTAATTAGGGCAACCTATGAGAATGAATTACAAATGCTAGAAGCGATCAAACCTATCATCAGAACCGATAATGTGTGGAAGCCTCATGCCCTTCTACTTATGGGAGATTATTTCTTTTCTAAAAAAGAATATATAAAATCAAAAGAATTTTATAACCAAATACTGTCATTAAAGAATTTGCAGAAAAATTTTTATTTTGAAGCCAATTCTAGGTTAGCTCTTATTAAAAATGAAAAATAATAGATTTTTTATAATTCTTATAGCATACAGTTTACTTTCATCATGTTCTTTTGACTCCAAAACAGGAATTTGGGATGGATTAAAAGATGAAAAAAGAAAAGTTTCAGACTTAGAAGATGAACAAAGTATTTTATTAAATACGGAAAAAATATATTCCTCAAAGAATATTATTTATGATGAAATTATTTCTGACAAAGCTATTGTTTTAAGCAATCCAAAAAATAATATAAGTTGGAAAATGTCAAATCTTAATGAACAAAATTTTAAAGGTAATATATATTTATCTGGAACAAATAAAATCTTCTTAAAAAAAAAAGTAGGAAAGAAAAAATTTTCATTCTCAAAACCGATGACATCCCCTGTTATTGGTAATAACTATATTGTTTTAGCAGATGATACTGGAACTATTTTTAATATTTCAAAAAATGGTAAATTAAATTGGAAAAAAAATATTTATAAAAAATTATATAAGAAAATATATAAAAACTTATCATTATCAATTTATGAAAACTCACTTTTTGTTTCAGATAATATTGGATTCGTTTATTCTATTAACATTGAGAGTGGAGAAATCTTATGGATCAAAAATCATGGGATACCTATTAAATCTAAAATAAAAATATTTGATAATAAAATTTATTTAATAAACCAAGACAATAGAATTATCTGCTTAGATACTTCTTCAGGTACTAAAGTATGGGATGTAAGAACTGTATCTTCATTAATCAAGTCGCAAAGTTTTTCAGCTTTAGGCATTTCAAAAATAGGAGATTTATTTGTTATTAATACTTCTGGAGATTTAATCAAAATATCAACTTTGACTGGAAAACTTTCATGGTCTTTGAATGTAACTCCATCACTTTTTGCCCATGATAAAGATTTTTTTAAATCCTCAGATATTGTTATAGAAGATGAGAATGTTTATTTTTCTACGGTAACTTCACTTTTTTCATATAATACAAACACAGCATACATGAATTGGAAAGTAGATATTAATTCAACTTCAACTCCTATTATTGATGGAAATAATGTATTTCTAATTTCAGATAATGGTTTTTTTGTAAATATTGATAAGTCTTCAGGAAAAATAATTTGGCGTACTGATATTCTTAAGGTATTAAAAGAAAAGAAAAGATCTACAACTATTTCAGGATTCATCTTAGGTTCAGGAAGAATTTATGCAACTACTTCTAATGGTTATTTAATAACTAGTTCAGCATCATCTGGAAAAGCTGAATCTTTCATAAAAATAGGGGACAACATTAATATAGCTCCAATAATAACTAATGGTTCTCTTTATGTTTTGACTGAAAGTTCTCGCTTATTTGGATTTAACTAGTTTTTAATTTTTAGAAGATAAAAAGGAAAGTTTGTTATCGTGAAATCTTTTTTCTTTAGCATCAATAGGATTTACAGGGTAATCGCCAGTAAAACAATGATCTGTAAATTGAGGGTAGGTAGAATTTCTTTTTTCAAATCCCATGGATTTATATAAACCTTCAATACTTAAGAATTTTAAAGTAGTAGCATTAATAAATTTTCTCATAGATTCCAAATTGTTCATCGAGCCCAATAATTCTTCTTTTGAAGGAGTGTCAACTCCATAATAATCTGGATATTTAATAGGTGGAGATGCTATTCTTAAATGCACTTCTTTTGCCCCAAACTCAAAAAGCATTTTTATTATTTTTTCTGAAGTAGTTCCTCTAACTAAGGAATCGTCAATTAAAATCAGGGATTTATTTTTGATAAGAGTTTTATTAACGCTATGTTTTAGTTTAACACCCAAACTTCGTATTTGTTGAGTGGGTTCAATAAATGTTCTCCCAACATAGTGATTCCTTATAATGCCTAATTCAATATGTTGCTTGACTTGTTCTGCGTAGCCAATTGCTGCTGGAACACCAGAATCTGGCACAGGTATAATTAAATCACAATCAGTATGAGTTTCTTTTGCAAGCTGCGCCCCTAATCTTTTTCTATATTCGTAAACGCTTGTATTTTTTATAATACTATCTGGTCTAGCAAAATATATATATTCAAAAATACAGGATCTCTCTTTAATTTTTGGGAATGGTTTTATACTTTCCAATCCACTTTCATTAATAACAATTATTTCACCATTCTCTACTTCTCTGACAAATTTAGCTCCAATTATATCTAGAGCGCATGTTTCTGATGCAAGAATATAAGATTTATCGAGCTTGCCAATGACCAAAGGTCGTATACCAAAAGGGTCTCTAATTCCTATCAATTCTTTATCTGTTAAAATTGTTAATGCATAACCACCTTGGATTTTGAAAAGAGTATCTATTATTTTATCAACTACTTTATTTTTTTTTGATTTTGCAATTAATTGAACAATAGTTTCTGTATCTGATGTTGTTTGAAATATCGCGCCATTTTTAACAAGTTCTTTTCTGAGATGAATAGAGTTGCTTAAATTTCCATTATGAGCAATGCTAATACCGCCAGAGTGCAGATCAGCAAAAAATGGTTGAATATTTTTAATTAGATTGCCTCCTGACGTTGAATAACGATTATGTCCTATAGAACATTTTCCTAGTAAATTTTCTAAAACTTTTCCTTTAGTAAAATTATCTCCAACTAAGCCGAGTCTTCTTTCTGCATAGAACTTTTCCCCATCTGTAGTAACAATCCCACAACCTTCTTGGCCCCTATGCTGTAGCGCATGTAATCCCAGAGCTGTTAGTGCTGCGGCATCTTTATTATTAAAAACACCAAAAACTCCACATTCTTCTCTCAGTCTAGCCATTAAATTTGTTCTATTTTTTCTTCTGTTTCTTTATAGTAGTCATCACTATTTGGAAACTCTTCTATTAAATATTCGCTACCCTTATATATTATATGAAAAGAATAAGTATCTTCTGTTTCTAAAGACCAATTTTGATATGGATAAAACCAAGTCAATAGAGAAAAAAAACAAACACAAATAATATAACCCCTAAAAAATCCAAAAATTAGACCAAACGTTTTATCTACACTACCTAAACCAGACCAATTAACAATCCTGCTTATCACTTTTCCAATATTTATTATTATAAATAGCGATATTATATAAATAAAAATGCCCAGGCCAATGTCAGCAATAAACTTTGATTCAATTAATTCTTGAACTAAAGGGTTTAATTTAGGAACTAAGATAATTGTAATTACTAATGCGAGAATCCATTTTGAGAAAGACAATAAGCTTCTCATAAAACCTCTACTTCCACATCGAGTAATAGAATATATTGTAATTATAAAAACTATAAGATCAAATACGTATATATTATTTTGAACAAATTCTAATAAACTATTCATTGCCAAAAGGTTTAACTACCAGAATAAGTTTTGGTAATAGTGTTAAAACTGAAACCATAGCTAGGAGCATTGCTATTCCTGTAAATACACCAAAATAAATTGTAGGTATAAAATTTGATAAAACCAATATAGAGAAACCAAAAATAATTGTTATAGAAGTATTTAATATGGCTACACCAACAGTATCATGACACTTTTCTAATGTCTTATTGTAATTATTGATTTTTTTAAATTCTTCCTTAAATCTATAAATGTAATGGATACTATTATCTACTGCTATACCAATAGTTATAGCAGCTATTGTTATCGTCATCATATCTAATGGTATTTCTAGCAATCCAATTATACCTAAAATTAAAAAAGCAGCCATGAAGTTAGGAACCACCCCTATTAAAGATAAAGTTATGTTTCTAAAAAGAATTAAAAACATTAGTGTTATTCCTGCCATTACAACTCCCAACGTTAATATTTGTGACTTAAATAAACTTTGTAAAAGGTTATTAAAAAGTATTAAAACTCCAGCTAATTTAAATTCATCCTTATTAAAGCCCAGTTTATTTTCTAAGTCATAGTTAATTTTTTTAATCAACTCATTTCTTCTGAGGTTTTCTTGTGAATCTACTATTCTTAAATTAATTCTTGCTTCATTATTTTTAATAGATATATAAGGATCAATAACATTCTTTTTAATAGAATCAGGTATTTTAGTATATAAAACACCCATCTCTAATCCTTGCAGTTTTTTACCATTATATAAATCTTCAGCAACTCTAACCACAGAAGCAAAAGATATAACTTTACCAACGCCTTCTAAACTATCTAAATAATCATGTATTTTTGTAATTTTATCAATTTTATTTCTGGTAAACCAATACTTAGAATCATCTTGACCTTCATCATCCCAACTATCAAATTCATCATCTTCATTTATTGTTTCTGATCTTTTAGGAAATTTAATTATTACACTCAGAGGGGTTGTTCCTCCTAATTTTTCATCTATTAATTTCATTCCCTTATAAATTTCAGTATCTTTATCGAAATAATTAATAAAACTATTTTCAACTTCTAACTTTAAAATCCCAGTAATGCTTATAATTATAACTAGTGCTGCAGAAAAAAATATAGTTTTTGTTTTTTTTTGTGCAACCCCGCTCAAGAAAGAAGTAATTTTTGATTTTGATTCATCTTTATAATTTGAGCTACTTTTATTTAATAAATTTAAAATAATAGGTAGTAACGTAAAAGTAATGGTTAAAGAAACTAAAAGACCAAGTGTCATCATCCATCCAAAATCAATGATGGGTTTTATTCCACTAAATATAAGAGATAAAAAGGCACATATAGTTGTAAGAACTGTATACAACACAGGCCAAAACATTTTTTCTGTTGTCCATAATATTGCTTCAGAATTTGAAGTGTTGGGATTTTCTTTTTTATATTGTAAATATCTAACACTAATGTGAATATTCATTGCCATAGTTAAAATAAGCATTAAAGCTATAAAGTTTGAAGATATTACTGTGACTTTCCAGCCCAGCAATCCTAGTAAGCCCACCATTATAAAAACTGAAAAAAAACAACTTAATAAAGGTATAAAAACCCACAGGAAGCTTCTAAAAATAAACCATAAGGTGGCAATTATAAAAAGAAAAACACCAGCTCCGAAAACTATTATATCATTTTTAACATAAGTCATCATATCGTCAGCTATCATCGGGATTCCTCCCAAATGAATTTTAGCATCATCTTTATAATTTGTAATAACGTTTCTAATTTCATTTATATTTTGATGATTTTTTTTATTATACAATTTTTTGTAACTATCATAACTCTTCAAAAACTTCGTAAAATTTTTATTTTCTTCAGGGCTTATTGTTCCATCATTAATTTTGTTCAGATAATTATTTTTATTTATTATAAAATCTGACATTTTGGCATCATTTTTGATATAAACTATTATTCCAGTAGTATTACCGTCCTTACTTATTATAAATTCTTTATAAATTGGACTATTGATAATCTCATCAAAGCCTTTTTCTTTATCAACATCATTACTGGATAAAGTTTTAAAATTTTTAATCCTTTCAGCCAGCGGATCATCATTATTTTTTAACAAAGGAACATCTAGTATTGTAATTACTTTATTTACCCAGTTAAGATTTATTAAATCATTTTTTAAACTAGTTAAATTTTCTATTGTTTCATCATCTAATAATTTTTTTTTAGGTGTATAGGTGAGAACCAAGTAGTCCTCGGAGCCATATTTTTGATTTACTTCTCTTAAATATTTTAAATCTGGATCATTTTCTAGTAATAAAGTATCAGATGATGCATCGAGCTGAAAATTTTTGGAAAAGTAACCAAAAGTGGAAAGTAAAATTAATAAAATTAATAGAGTAAATTTCGGTTTATTGATTATTAAATTTTTATAAAAGTTATAAAACATTACAATTAATAAATTATCTGTTTTCTAGATCTTTGAACTTAGTATACTGCGCTTCAAACTCAACTTTGACATTTCCAGTAGGACCATGCCTTTGTTTTCCAATCATTATTTCTGCTAGGTGAGATATGTCATCCATTTTTTGTTGCCATTCAGCATGCTCAATTGATCCCAAGCTAGGCTCTTTTCTTTCAAGGTAATAGGCCTCTCGATATACGAACATTACTACATCTGCATCCTGTTCAATAGACCCAGATTCTCTTAAATCTGATAACTGTGGTTTTTTATCATCTCTTTGCTCTACTTGACGTGAAAGTTGGGATAATGCTAGCACTGGGACATTAAGTTGCTTAGCTAATGCTTTTAATCCTTGTGTTATTTCAGAAATTTCTTGAACCCTTCCTTCGTTTCTGATGTTTCCAGATTTCATTAGTTGAATATAATCTACAACTATTAAATCTAATCCAAATAATCTTTTAATTCTTCTAGATCTATTGCTAATGGCAGCAATAGTAATAGCTGGCGTTTCATCAATATACAAGGGTAGGTCAGCAATATTTTTTGAAGTTTCAATAAACTGCTCAAATTCTTTTTCTGCAACTTTTCCTCTTCGAATATCATTAGATCTTATTTTTGACTGCTCAGAAAGTATTCTAGTAGATAACTGTTCTGAAGACATTTCTAATGAGAAAAATGCCACTGAAGATTTCAATTGCTTTTTTTGAATGTTTTGAGCTGCATGAAAAGCTATATTAGTAGCTAAAGCTGTTTTACCCATCGAAGGTCTGCCTGCTATTATTACTAAGTCTTGTTTGTGCATGCCACCCAGTTTAGAATCTAAATCTGTTAACCCTGTTGGAACACCTACTATACCTTCGTCATTTTGGTAGGCTTTAGTTGCCATTTCAATAGTTTGTTTTAAAGCACTATCAAATTTTAAAAAAGATCTGTTGAAGTGTCCTCTCTCAGCTAAATCAAATAAGGATTTTTCAGTATCTTCAATTATATTTTCACCAGAAGATATTGAATCTTTATTAGATGAATCGTTCAATACAGTTTCTGAGATTTTTATCAATTCTCTTCTTACATGCATCTCATGGACTATATTTGCATAATCAACAGCTTGTTTTGCTGAAGTAGAAAATTTTGTAATTTTTATTAGATATTCTTGTCCACCTAACTGTTTTAATCCATCATTATTTTCAAAGTAGTTTTTAAGAGTGATTGGATTAGCTAATAAGCCTTTTGCTATAAGATTTTCAATTACATTAAATATTTTTGCATGTATAGGGTCAAAAAATTTTTGCGAATCAATAATTGAATTAATTTCATCATATATCTCATTTAAAACTAAAATTGATCCTATAACAGTTTGTTCAGCTTCAATATTACAGGGCATTTTTTTTTCTAGATTTTGAAAAATTTTTATAGGTTGAGATGTCATAGTTAATATAAGTTTATTAAATACTATATAAAGGTATTAAAGAACACCAAAGTTATGCACTAAAAATATTATCTGTGGAAAAAAACTAGCTCTTACTTTCTTCTTTTACAACCTCAATATGAATTTTTGCTTGCACTTCTGGGTGTAAATTAATTCGAGCATCATAAGAACCAATTTTTTTAATTTCTGTAGAGATATCGATCTGTGATGCCTTTATATCAATTTTTTTTGATTCATGAATTGACTTGCTTAATTCCATAGGTTTCATAGATCCATATAGTTCACCATTTTCTTTTGCTCTTTTAGAAAATGTGAACTTTGTATTATTGATAATATCGTAAGTTTTTTTAGCATCTTTTTTGAGTTCCAGGTTTTTTTGATTTAGTTCAGTTTTCTTTTTAGTTACTAAATCAATATTTTCTTTTGAAGCTCTTAAAGCTTTGCCAAATTTTATTAAAAAATTCCTTCCATAGCCATTTTTAACTTTGACTGTTTCACCAATTTGACCAAGATTTTTTATATTTTCTAAAAGTACAATTTCCATAATTTTTATATTAATGCTAATAATCTAGCTCTCTTAATAGCTTTAGCAAGTTCTCTTTGTTTCCCAAGTGAGACTGAGGTAATTCTAGATGGCAGCATTCTGCCACTTTCCGACATGTATTTTTTAAGAATTTTTATATTTTTATAGTCAATCAATGGAGCATTTTTTCCTGACAAAGGACAAGGTTTAAAAAATTTAAAGCCAGGTTTTTGAAATAACGATAACTTTGAATTGGACTTTGAATTTTTCTTTTTTGCTTTATCTCTCTTTTTCATATTTCTTAATATTCCTTTTTTTCAAAAAAGGTTGTTTCTAGGTCATGTTTTTTTACTTTTATAGTCAAAAATCTTAACAACATTTCGTCAATATTTTGTTCTTTTTCAAGCTGACTAACAGTCATGCCGTCACCTTCAATTTTTAAATGAAAATAAAAACCTTTTTTATTATTTTCTATTTTATGAGAAAGCATTCTCAAACCCCAATTTTCAATTTTTAAAGTTTTTCCTTTATTTTTCTTTATAATGCTTTCGTACTTTTCAATAACCTTTTTGATTTGACTTTCTGTTAAATCACTCTTTGTGATAAAGGTATGCTCGTAACAATTCATTTTTTTTCCATGGTTAATTTGATTTTAATCAAATAATCCGCCTTTTTTTGGCAGAGAAGTAGGTTTTATACTATTAAAATTTTTAATATACAACTGCTAAAATATTATTGTATTATGTTTTCTATCATATGTTAGCAGTCTTATTCCCTGGTCAAGGATCTCAATACGTCGGTATGGGGTCAGATTTTTATGAAAAGTTTGATGATTTTAAAAAAAATTTTGATATTGTTGACAAAACATTAAACTATTCGCTTACTGAAATTATACAGAATGGACCTGATGAAAAATTAAAAATGACCCAAAACACCCAGCCTGCAATAATGGTTCTTGGTGTTTCAATTTATAATTTATTAGTTAAAAAATATTCTTTTATTTCCAAAAACTTGAGTTTTTTTGCCGGACATTCTTTGGGTGAATACACAGCGTTGGTTTGCTCAGGCTCATTGTCTCTAGAAAAAGCAGCTTACTTATTGCATGAAAGAGGAAAAGCGATGCAAGAAGCTGTTCCAGCTGGCGAAGGAGCTATGACAGCTGTCCTAGGCATGTCCATTAATGAAGTTGAGCAAGAAATTAGAGCTTTAGAAGGCAAAGGAATATGCGAGATAGCAAATGATAATACTAATGGACAAGTCGTCGTAAGTGGAGAAAAGAGTGTTATTGAAAGTTTGAATATAAACATAAAAAAAAAGAAGAAGAGAGGTTTAATATTACCAGTAAGTGCACCTTTTCATTGTTCTATGATGAAAAAAGCTGCTGAACTTATGAAAGATAAAATAAATAATACTATTTTTTTAGAACCTAAACCTAAAATAATAAGCAATGTTACCGCAAAAGAAGAAAATAATGGAGATTTAATAAAATCATTGCTAATCAAACAGATTACAGGAAGAGTTAGATGGAGAGAAAGCGTAAATTATATGATACAAAAAGGTGTTAACAAATTTATTGAAATTGGGCCTGGAAAAGTACTTACAGGTTTAGTAAAAAAAATAAATAGCGAAGTGGATATTAAAAATGTTAATTCAATAGAAGACGTTGAAAATTATAAACTTGATGATTGATTTTAAAAATAAAAAAATATTAATAACAGGGGCTACCGGCGGCATAGGAAGTGAATTAGTTAAAAAATTTGTTTCACTACAAGGTCAAGTCATGGCAACAGGGACGAATACTGAAAAATTAGATAAATTAAAAAAAAAATTTCTAGACATAAAGGTTAAAAAATTTGACATATCTCAACATTCAAGAATAGAAGAATTTATTGATAATGTAAATTTAGAGTTGGGAGGCCTCGATATTTTAATTAACAATGCTGGTGTAACTTCAGACAATTTGTCTTTAAGAATGAAATATGAAGAATGGAAAAAAGTAATAGATATTAATTTAAATTCTACTTTTTTATTGTCAAAATACTCAATTAAAAAAATGTTAAAATTAAAATATGGACGAATTGTTAATATTACATCAGTTGTAGGTTCTACTGGCAATTTAGGACAATCAAATTATTCCGCTTCAAAAGCAGGTATAATTGGAATGTCAAAAAGCATGGCATCAGAATATGCAAAAAAAAATATTACCATTAACTGTGTTTCTCCTGGTTTTATTGTCTCAAATATGACTTCAAGTATAGCTGAAAAGGTTAAATTGTTTTTGACTTCAAGAATCCCAATGGGAAAGCTAGGAAGTGGTGAGGATGTTGCAAATAGTGTTGCTTTTTTATCTTCAGATGAAGCTTCTTACATAACTGGAGAAACTATACATGTAAATGGTGGCATGTATATGTCTTGACAAAGTCCATTAATAATTTATTAAGGAAAGCAAAATTAATTTGAAGGATAGATAAATGACAAAAGATATTTCAGGTAAAGTTAAGAAAATGGTTGCAGACCACCTAGGTGTTGATGAGATTAAAGTTACAGATGAAGCAAACTTTATAGATGATCTTGGTGCAGATAGTCTTGATACGGTTGAACTGGTAATGGCTTTTGAAGAAGAATTTGGATCAGAAATTTCTGATAGCGAAGCTGAAAAAATTCTCACTGTAGGAGATGCAATAAAGTTTATTGAGGGCAAATCAAACTAATTAAAGCTCTACAGTATTTTAAAAGACTAAACAAACAAGTTTCACATAATGTCGATAGTTAAAAAAGGTATGTTGTTTGTGTTATCTTCACCATCAGGTGTAGGAAAAACAACATTAACAAAAAAAATTTCATTAAATAATAATAATTTTGTAATTTCAATTTCACACACAACAAGGAAACCTCGTCCGAATGAAGTGGACGGAAAGGACTATTTTTTTATTAATGAAAATAAATTTAATTCATTAATAGAAAAAGAGAGTTTTTTTGAACATGCAAAAATTTTTGATAATTTATACGGAACCACAAAAAAGCAAGTTTTAAATCTAATGGCCAATGGTAAAGATGTATTATTTGATATAGACTGGCAAGGAACCCAACAGTTAAAAAAAATTGAAGGAATTAAATTGATAACATTTTTTATTATCCCTCCAAACATTGATACTTTAAAAAATAGATTAATTAATCGACATAAAGGCGAGGAAACATTAATCAAAAAAAGAATGGCAAAATTTTCTGAAGAAATTTCACATTGGGATGAGTATAATTATGTTTTAATAAATGATGATTTAGTAACATGTTATAATAATATTTTAAAAATAATGATGGCAGAAAAAAAAGGCGTAAAAGAAAAACAAGATACTAATACGATTTTAGGAAAGATTAAAGAACTAACAAAATAGCTCTTCATACTTAACGGTAATTTTATAAAACATTTCCTGACTTAGATCCTCTGCTCTTTCTCTTAAATCAATTTTTAAATCATTAGCAACAAATTTATTTCCTTTAAATAGTTTTAAAAAACTTTTATTAATCATTTTTCTTCTGTTAGAAAACAAAACTCTAGTTACATTCTCTAAATTTTTAGGGTTTTTTATTTTATATATTTCTTTTTTAGGTTTAAAAGACAAAATGGTAGAATTTATTTTAGGTCTTGGGGAAAAACAGTTTTTAGATATATCAAAATGTTTAACGACCTCGAGCCTCCAATTACATAAAATTGACAGTCTCCCAAAGTCTTTACTATTATTTTTTGCAATAATTCTGTCAGCCACTTCTTTTTGAAACATAAAGATTAAATTCTTGTACCAGGGAGGCCATTTCTTTAGGAGTATGAGTTCTGCTATTATCTTTGTTGAAATATTATAAGGCAAATTTCCAAAAACAATTATATTTTTTCCAAATTTATTAGTCTGTAACAAGTTGAGAATATCATTATTAATTATTTTAATATTTTTAAATTTAGTAAATCTTATTTTTATTTGTTCACAAAGGTTTTTATCTTTTTCAACAGCAAAAATAATTTTAGGTTTTTGTGAAGAAATTTTATTTGTTAGATTTCCAGTGCCGGGGCCAATTTCTAGGACAGTATTTTTATCAGAAATGTTTCCAATTTTGACAATTTTATCTATAATATTATTATCGACCAAAAAGTTTTGACCCAAACTCTTTTTTGGCTTCCTATAAAAGTCCATTATTTATTATTTCATGTAATTTAAAAATTTAATAGATTCAATTAAACTTTCAGGGTTGGCTTTATTTTTTCCCATTATATCAGAAGCAACTCCATGATCAGGTGAAACTCTAGTAAACTTGAGTCCTAAAGTTACATTTATAGCTTTAAATTTAAATAAAGCTTTAAAACCAGTTAAAACTTGATCATGGTACATTCCAAAAATTACATTAATTTTTTTAGATTTGTAATTTGCAAATACAGTGTCAGGAGAAACTGGACCCACTACATTAATCTTCATTTTCTTCAACTGATCTATTGCCGGTTTTATGATTCTTCTTTCTTCTGAAAAATCTTCTGAAGAATTCGCATGGGGGTTTAATCCTAGAACAGCAATTTTAGGTTTTTTACTAATTTTGTTAATATAAAAATCATTGATGGTTTTAACTTTTTTAATTATATCCCCTTTATTAATTCTTTTACTGACATATTTTAAGGGAATATGAGTCGTGCAAGGAGCAACGGACAATTTTTTATTAAATATCAACATTACTTCTTTGTCTTTCTCATTTAATTTTTTTGAAAAATATTCAGTAACACCATAATTCTTTCCTATAAATAGTGTTTCCTTGGAAATGGGACAGTTAATTATACCAGAAATTTTTTTATTTTTAATTAAATTTATTGCAATATTAAAACAAGAAAATATATATTTATTTGATTTAACTGAAATTTTATCAAATGGTTTTTTTTGTTCATAATCTACATTTAACACACAAAGTTTACTTTTTTTTACATCGTTTAATTTAAAATTTCTTTTTATTTCATAAATTGGGACATTGCTTCCTAGCTTTTTTTGTTGAGCTGTCAGCAGTTTAATACTTCCTATTACTATAAAGTCATTGAATTTATTTTTTTTTATTAATTTCCAGCATTTAAAAATTATTTCTGAAGATATACTGTTTGGTTCGCCAGCAACAATTCCAATGATATTTTTCATTTATTAATAGTACTTTATAGTTATAGCTCTTCTTAGCTTATCGTAATGTGACTGTGAATACATATTTAAAATTTTTCCTTTTTCGTTAGCTATTAATTCATTTTTAACTTGTTCTAAATCAATTAAATTTTCTACTTTTCTTTTATCTTTTATTTTAAAGATAAGTATTCCTTCTGGTAAAACTATTGGTTCAGAAATCCCACCAACTTCAGTTTTTTCAATATGCTCTCGTAGTTTGTTAGAAATAGTATTTTCTTTAACCCATCCTATGTCGCCACCTTTTTTTCCAGACTCAGAAATGCTTAATTTTAAGGCTGCACTTTCAAATCCTTCTGTATTTATTAAATTCATTATTTTTTTGATTTCATCAACTAAATCTGAACTTTTAACTTGTGGGGCTACAATCTCAGAAATTAAATATTCTTGAATTTCCTTTTTACCTTCAAACTTTTTAAGTTGATCATCAATTTCGCTCATATTTATTGAAATTTGATTGTTATACATTTCAAATATTAAAGTATTCCAAAGCAACTCAATTTTATAAATATTTTTAAATGTTTGAATATCCAGCTCATTATTGGCCAATGTATTTTCTAAAGTTTCTTCATCAATATTCATTATTTTAGATAATTTTAATATTTGTGATCTTAATTCATTTTTATCATAGGACAGTGCATCATATTTATTAACTTCAATTTCTTTTATTTTTCTTTTGACAAGAGCTTTAACAGCGCCTGCTTGTAAGATTTCCAAATTTTCACTCGAAAAAGTTTCTCCTGTTGTGATTAATATAATTTTAATTTCATTTAAAATATCTGATCGTGTAATAACCTTATTACCCACTGTAGCAAAAATTGAATCATTAACTTCAGATTTTGCCTGGATTGCAAATGCAAAAAATACAATGAATAAAACTAATATTTGTTTTAAGTAAATCACGGGTTTATAAATGTTGGTGTTTTTACTCCACCAAATGGAACAAAAGTAATTTGAAACATTAACGTATCTTTTGGCTCAACTTCAGCGTCTTCATAAAACTCTCTACGATAAACAAGTCCTGCAGTTAAGCAATCATTTAAATATTGATAGCTCATATCGTAAAATTCTGTACTTTCAGTTTTGAAATTTTTCTTCATACCTAAGCTCAGTTTGTTATTTTTGTTTAAGTTTAAGTTGATGCCAGTATTTATATAATTTTCTTCACCTACGTGATTTCTTTCTTCTAAATAATCAAGATCAAAGTCTATTTTTCCAAAATTAAAATTTGATGAAATTTCACTATAATTCATTTCCTCGATATTATGATCTAAAGAAAACTTATATTTAAGATTTCCAACTTTTAAAAAATTATAATTCAGTTCACCAACTACGTCTGACGATTTTTGATCTAATGAGCTTTTTGATGGAATATCATAGTTATTTTCATCTCTGAAAACTTGACCTATTGAAAGTGTATATTTTTCTCGAATTGATCCATCCTCATTGATATCATTTTTTTTGAAATCAAAACCCAATATTGCGCTTAATCCATTTTCAATTTCTGAAGTTTTGTTCATAGCAAATAAGTTTGTTTGTTTTAGCATTAAGCTTTCATCTCCTAAATCTCGCATATGTCCCGGAGCATATCTAAGCATAAAGTTTGGTGAAAAAATATTGAAACTATTAATGTTGTCTTTTTTCATAGGAAGAGAGCTTTTGTAAGTCAAAACACTTTTTAATTCATTTACAGTTCCTTTTGTTTTGTAATCTGGAGTGTTTTTTGCTTCATAATTTATATTACTTATCATTCCTCCAAGTGTATTAACTACACCTTTTTTTGTTGTTAAGCTATTGGAAGTCCAAATTACTTCATTGTTTAAAACGGATAAATGTTTGTCGCTATCATAATTTTTATAAACTGCATTTGATGTAAAATCAAAAAAACCGTATTTTTTAGTAAAAAAAGTTTTTCCATACATGATATTAGGCAGAACATACTCGTATCTATTGTTAGTTTTTTCTCTTAAATTTTCATATACAGAAGCAGAAAAATTAAAAAACATATTATTTTCATTATAATTGTAATTAAATACATTTTCTAAATTTGTATTTTCAGAATCAACAAGAGCTGTGTCTACATCATGAGATCTAAAAAACGTATCATTAGAAGTTCTTTGAACCTTTAATGACATATTGCTTTCATAAGATTCATCCTGATTTAGTGTAACGTCCACTTGTCCAAAAATGTGATTTCTTGATCCTGAAGTTTTATTAGAAGTAATATTTTTATATCCTTCTGTATAGCTTGTATCTAAAGTTAAAAAACCATTTTTAAATGCTTGTCTATATTCATTCATAAATAAAGCATTTTCATTTGAATAAATTTTAGTAGTAAATGTTAAATCTTTATCATTATTAAGTGCCCAATAATAAGGTATTCCAAAACCCGCACCTAGATTTGAAGTATTTGTAAAAAATGGAAATAAAAAACCAGATTGTCTTTTAACAGTAGGACCTGGATGTAAAAATTTAGGAAAGTAAAAAACAGGTATGTCATACACTTTTAAAATTGCATGTTCGTAGTATATAGTTTTTTTAACTTTATCATGGCTTATTTTTTTTGCTTTTATGCTCCAGGGCGGACATTTATCTTTTTCTTGATGGCAAACAGTAAAAACACCTTTTAGTAAATCTGTCTTATTTTTAGTAATATAAATTTGGTTTGCTTTAAACCTTGGATCGTTTTCTTTAGATACTCCAAAATTATCTTGATCAAAAACAGCACTAGCGTCTGATCCAATCATTTCCATTTTTTTAGTATCAACATATAGTTCTTTAAAAAAATACTTATTTTTATTCATATCCAGAACTTGAATTTTACCCACCGAAGAAAAGATGTTTTTTTGTATATTATGCTCAAACATATCAACTATAGCCATGTTTCCATCTACATCTTCCAAAATTGAGTTTTGATTTGATGTTATGGTTTTTTTTCGAATATTGTAGTTAAGTTTATTAGATGAAATTGTATAACCTTCTTTAATTGTTAGTTTTGAATTTTGGTAAGTAACTATTATTTCATTAAGCTTATCGTAACTTGCTTTATCTGCTGTTAATATATTTTCTTCTAAATCAAATATTTCGACAAAACCTTCTGCAATTAAAACTTCACTACTTTTTTTATAAATCATTTTGTCAGCTTTAATAGTTCTGCCGGCTTTATCTTTAGCTACAACAGAACCTGTGCCTATAAGAATATTTTTTTCTTTATCAATTACAATTTTTTCAGCCGCAATATCAAATTCTTCAGCACTTAAGTAAAAGCTGCTTTTGAATAAAATCAAAATGCTTAAAAGTATAAAAAATAGTTTATTTTTGATTTGCATGAATTAAACCTACTACGCTAAGTATTAAAATTATAATTATTGGCATCCATACAGAAACCTCTATTGGTAGTTCTTCTGTTTTACCCAATGCTGCCGAAAAACGATTAAAATAAAATATAGAAACGCTAGAAATTACACCAATAAATACATAGTTCCAGTTGTTATTTTTCAAATTAAATCCTAGCGCTATAACACCGCTTAAAAAAATCATACTTAGAAGAGAAAAAGGAAAAGCAATTGACTGCTGCATTTTTGATCTCATCTCACTCGTTGAATAACCCCTATTTTCCAAAAGACGAATTTCATTTTTTAATTCCCAGAAAGAAACTGTATCTAAATTTGAATAAAGACGCTTAATTTTTTCAATATCATAGATGCTTTTATAGGTAACTTCAGACAAGTCTTCTTGAATTACCTTACCATCCTCGTTTATAACTTTTACATTTTTAAGTATCCAGAGCTGTGAACTTATATTTGCAGAGTCAGCCTCAAATCTTTTAATAAAATTATTATTAACGTCAAACTCATAAATTGAAACATCAATTAAATTGTTATCACTTAATTTTGAAGATCTTATAATATTATTTTTTTCTTTTATCCAAATCCCATTAGCCGTTATAGAAGCTAAATAATCCTGATCTTTTTCAAAATTTCCTTTTGTTTTTTCATACTTCTTTACCAAAACAGAAGTGATGGGGTTAATTGCTGCAATATAAAAAATACCTAAAAATATAACTAAAATACTAGGAGCTATTATTATTGAAAAATTAGACATGCCAGAAATTTTTAAAGCAGTAACTTCGTCTGTTTCTTTAATATTTAAAAAAAACCACATACCTGAAAACAAAATTATAAAAGGAAACATATTGTAAAATAAACTAGGCACATATAAAAATGATAAAAATACTGGCAAATAAATACCGACATCATAATCTTTAAAAAAATTTATTTCTTCAAAAAGATTTATAATTAATCCTAGTCCAAAAAAAACTAAACTTACGAGCATCATAATTTTTAAAAATTCTTTACACAAGTAAGAGTTAATAATAAAAGTTCTAATCATAAGAATTATTTTAAATTTTCATATTTAAATGTTCTAATCAGTAAAATATAAATTAATGGCAATAAAGCTATAGGCATCAAATAATATATAAGTGTATGATTCAAGGAAATTCCAGAATATCTAACGGTAATTTCAGAAACAATAAGAACGCAAAAACCAAGAATACCAAAGAAAGTATAATTATTATATTTTGATAGCTTTTTCTCTCTTCTTGAAGAAAGAGTAAAGCAAATTATCAATCCAATTAATAGTATGAATATAGGCATACCAAATCTTTTATTAACTTCTATTTTAAGATCTTTTTTTTCTTTATTTTCATTTTGACAGTTAGGAACCGAAGTATTTTTTTTTGTTAAACATAAAAATATATCTATAGTAGATGTTTCTTGTACTTTTGTCTCAACAATGCTTCTTGTAGATAAGCCAGAAAGACTTAGCGATGTTGTTTCAAATTTTATAGTGTTTATGTCACCATCGCTTGAAGTTCTTTGAATATTACCATTTTTTAAAATTAATTGTTTATTGATTTCATCTATCACTCCCGCCTTTGCAAAAATAGTTGAAGACTCGGTGCCAACTTGAGTCAATACATTATTGTCATCTCTTATAAAAATATTACTATAAGATCCATCAATATTTTTTTCTTCTACGAATACCGTTAAACCTTCCACAGAATCATTAAATATTTTTTGTTTTAGCAATGAAGGCACAAATTGCAAGTCAGAAAATTTTAATAGCTGTCTCGATTTATTTAATGTTTCAGGTGTAACTATATTTGACATAAATAATTGTAACGTCATAACTATTAATGAGATACGAAATATATGATTTACCATATGAATTTTGTTTAACCCTGCGGTCCATAGTATAATTAACTCATTATCTTTTTCTAATTTTGAAATTGTAAATAAGGTTGCTAAAAGAAATGAAAAAGGTATCAACTTTGTCAACATTTTTGTAACTATCAAAAATGAATATAAAAGGTATACCCTAAAAGCGTGCCCATCATCAGTGACCAGTTCTAAGAAATTGACTGCTTGGATAGTCCAAATGACCGCAGTTAAAGAGAAAAGTATTATGGTAAAATTACGAATAAATTCAAAAAAAAAGTATTTATAAATTGTATTTTTCATTTTCGACTATTATATATAGTTAATAAAACAACTTTTAATAGAATTCAATTTATACGTTAAAGGAGTGTAAAATGTTAAGTTTTAGTACCAGTTTTAGTCAAAATAGTAATGCATTTGCATTGTTCGTAACAGAAAAGTACGAATATAGAGATACAAAAGGCCTGATATCAGGAGATATACGTAAGAAAATAAATTCATTTATAAAATTACTAAAAACAAAAAAAGATGCAGAAGAAATAAGCTCGCTTGATATTTCAGACAAAAATAAATGTTTCGTAATAAAAGTTAAAAATGAACCTGAAAATTATTATTACGAAGAACTAGGAGCTAAGTTCCTAGCTTATGTTATGACGTATAAACATATTAATTCAATTAATATATACGCTGACAGTCTTAGCAAAAGCAAAGATAGATCAAATAAGAATTTTGCTGAGTTTATTTTTGGATTAAATCTTAAAAGTTACACTTTTGAAAAGTATAAAACGGTAAATAAAAATAATTTAGGTAATAAAATTAAAAATATAATTATAACCTCTCATAAAAAAGATATAGAAAATAACTATAAGTATTACAATGCTATAAAAGAAGGTGTCTTTTTAACTAGAGATTTAGTTTCAGAACCCCCAAATGTATTAAATCCAAAAAAATATACAGAAGAAATAAAAAAACTTTCAAAATTAGGTTTAAAGATAGAAGTTTTAAATGAAAAAAAATTGAAAGAGTTAGGAATGAATTCATTGCTAGGAGTGGGACAAGGCAGTGAAAATGAAACTTTTTTAGTAGTTATAAAATGGAATGGTGCAAAAAATAATTTTGGAAAACCCCTCGCATTTGTTGGTAAAGGAGTATGTTTTGATACTGGTGGAATTTCTTTAAAACCAGCAAAATTTATGGAAGAAATGAAATACGACATGGGAGGATCGGCAGTCGTAGTTGGCTTAATGAAAAGTCTTGCTCTAAGAAAAGCAAAAGTAAATGCAGTTGGGGTGGTGGGATTAGTTGAAAACATGCCAGATGGAAACGCTCAGAGACCTGGTGATATTGTTAAATCTTATTCAGGAAAAACTATTGAAGTTTTAAATACTGACGCAGAAGGTAGACTGGTTCTTGCTGACGCACTTACATATACCGAAGAAAAATTTAAACCAAAATTCATTATTGATTTAGCAACATTAACAGGTGCGATTATAATGGCTTTAGGAGAAGAATATGCAGGTTTATTTTCAAATAATGACGACCTTTCAAAAAAAATTTATAAGGCTAGCGAAAATGTAAATGAAAAAGTGTGGAGATTACCACTACATGAAAATTATGATAAATTATTGAATTCTACTATAGCGGATGTGCAAAATATTAATTATGCTGGTGGAGCAGGAGCAATTACAGCGGCCCAGTTTTTACAAAGATTTATAATAAATAAAACGCCTTGGGCACATTTAGATATTGCAGGGATGGCATTTTCAAAAAAAGCAGCAAATCTAAATCCTGGCGGTGCTACAGGATTTGGTGTTAGATTGTTAAATAATTTAATAAAAGAATTTTATGAACATTAATATGACAGAACAAACTTTATCAATAATAAAACCGGACGCTGTTGAAAGAAATCTTGAAGACAAAATAAAATCATTTTTTGAAAGCAGGGGACTTAAAATAATAAATTCAAAGAAAGTAAAAATCAGCAAAGATGAAGCTGAAGAATTTTATAAAGTGCATCAAACAAAACCGTTTTATAATGATCTTTGTGCGTATTTATCTTCAGGTCCCATAGTAGCAATGATTTTAGAAGGAAATTCAGCTATATCTAAAAATAGAGAATTAATGGGTGCTACAGATCCTCTAAAAGCTGACAAAGATACTCTGAGAAAAATGTATGGCATTTCAATTGATAAAAATTCAGTACATGGCTCTGATAGCACTGAAAATGCAAAAATAGAAATTAATTTCTTTTTTAAATAGATCTAAAAAATTTTCCGAATAGCTTTAGAATAAATCTTATGTTCTTGTCTCAACACCTTTTTTTTTAAAGTAAAAATAGTTTCATTTTTTTCAACAGTAATTTTTTTTTGCATTATAATTTTGCCTGAGTCCAAAGATGATGTTACGAAATGAACAGTACACCCAGAGTATTTTTCTTTGTTATCTAAAACTTTTTTATGTGAGTTTAAACCTTTAAATTTAGGCAAGAGAGATGGATGAATGTTGATAACTTTATGTCTGAATGTTTTTAAAAAATTTTTTGATAAAATTTTCATAAACCCTGCAAGACAAATAAGTTTTATTTTTTTCTTTTTGATTTCTAATAAACAATTTCTTTCAAATATTCTATAATTGTATGAAGAAAAAGATTTAAAAGGTATATTATATTTTTTTGCAAGTTTTAAACCTTGAGCGTTAGGATTGTTTGAAATAATTAATTTTATATTAATTGGAAAGTTATACTCTCTAGAACTTATTATTATTTGTTTAAGATTGGAGCCTTTTCCAGAAATTATAACACAAGCATTAACTTTTCTTACCATATTATATTTCCTGAAACCTTAGAATTAGATTTATTTTTTGATATAAATCCAATCTCATAAGGCTTATAATCTTTTTTAAACACCTTCATAATATTTTTTAAATTTTTTTTATTACAAATTAAGCAAAAACCAACACCGCAATTAAACGTTTTTAACATTTCTGAATCTTTGATTTTATTCTGCTTTAGCCACTTAAATACAGGAGTTGTTTTAATTTTTGATAAATCAACATTTAGGCATAGGCCTTTCGGCACAACTCTTAGCAAATTATTAATCAAACCGCCGCCAGTAATATTTGAACATCCATTAATTAATCTTTTTTTATTAAGCAGGTTCACTTCTCTTACATAAATTTTAGTAGGTTTAATTAATTCTTTTTTGATATAAGAAGGTATTTTTTTTTTATTTTTTTTTAACACTTCTCTTACCAAAGCAAATCCATTTGAATGAAGGCCGGCCGAAGGTATTGCCAGAACAACATCATTTCTTTTTATTTTAGTTTTTAATAACAAATCTTTCTTTTCCACAACGCCAACTGCAAAACCAGCAAGATCGAATTTATTATTGGCATATGTAGCAGGCATTTCTGCAGTTTCGCCACCGACCAAAGTGCAGTTAGCAATTTTACAACCTGAAACAATTCCATCTAGGATTTTTTTAGTCTTATTTAGTTTTATTTTATTAATTGCTATGTAATCTAAAAAAAAAACAGGTTTTGCTCCTAAAACTATTAGGTCATTAACGCACATAGCAACCAGATCAATCCCTATAGTATCAAATTTTTTCATTTCATTGGCTATTTCTAATTTTGAACCCACACCATCTGTAGATGAAACTATGATAGGATTTTTCATTTTAAGTTTAGATAAATCAAAAATAGAACCAAAACTGCCTATATTTTTAAAAGATTGAATTTCATTGTTTTTTTTATAAGTTTTTTTTGCTATTTTGGAGATGTAATTAACTAACTTGTCCGCAGTTGCCATATTAACACCGCTTTTTTTATAAGTATTATAGGTTTTTTTCATGAAGAATTATTTAATATTAAAAAATCCTGTTGCCAAAGTAAAAGAATATATTTTTATTATTTTAACAGCAACAGTAATTTTAATGGCCGCATTTAGCAAAAGTTATGCTATGGAAAAAGTATTTACTATTAATAATTTGAAAATTCAAGCTACAGTAGATTTGAACTTTTCAAGGGACAAATATATTAAAAAAGCACTCTACACATCGTTTGAATTATTGATGGAAAAAATTTTATTATCAAATGACGTAAAAAAAATAAAAAAAATAAAAAAAAAACAAATAATAAAACTAATAAAAAGTTTTCAAATAACTGATGAAAAATATCGAAAGAACCAATACCATGCAGAATTTGCAATTCATTATGATGAAAATAAAGTAAAAAAATTATTATATGAAAACAATATTTCTTATTCTCGACCAAAAACAATAACAGCTATTTTTTTTCCAATCCTGTATATTAACGAAGATCTAAAAAACTTTAAGAAAAATTATTTTTATAAAAATTGGAATAACATCGAAATAGACCATGAGGTAATTAATTTTTTGCTACCAATAGATGACCTCGAAGATATTTCTAAAATAAAAAAAATTAAAAATAATTTTAAATCATTTGAAGTCGATAGTTTGATTTATAAATATGATATAAAAAATTATGCATTTGCTTTAATGAATTATAACAATAAAAAATTAAAAATATATTTAAAAACAAGTTTTGAAGGATCTTTAATAAGTAAAAATTTTTCTTATGACTTAGAAAATATTGATGACGATTTAAGATTAAGCAAAATTCTTAAAGACTTAAAAAGAGAGATTACGGACATATGGAAGCAAGCTAATCTAATAAATCTTTTAATGCCACTATCAATAAATGTTAAATTTAAACATGAAAATCTCACAGAGTTAAATAATTTAAAAAAAGCACTTTCTAAAGCAAATATAATTGATAATTTTAGTCTTGAAAAATTTAGCATTGATGATTCAGATTTTAAAATTTACTATTATGGAAATCCAAAAAGACTTAAATTAGAATTGATAAGTTTTGGCTATGACTTGAATAATGATAATGGTTATTGGGGAATTATTTTAAATGAATGATCAACTTATTTTGGACTTTCCTGTTATTAAAAACTATTTAAAAGAAGATTTTTATGTTTCTTCTAGCAACAAAGAAGCTTACGATTTTATAGTAAGCTGGCCTAAATGGTTAAAAAGAATAGCAAATATATTTGGACCACCTGGCTCTGGAAAAAGCCATATCTCTTCTATTTTAAAAAAAAAAATTTCTTTTTTAGAGATCGAGTCTACGTCTCTAGATGATAAAATTTTTAATAGATTTAAAACAAAAGAGCTACTGATAATTAAAAATATTGATGAAAGTATTTCAGAAGAAATTCTTTTTTCGTTATGGAATGTGGCTTTACATGATAATAAGTATTTTCTTATTACATCTGTGCGACCAGTAAATCAGTACAACTTCAAGTTAGAAGATTTAAAGTCTCGAGTAAATAGCTGCATGAACATAGGAATTAAATTGCCGAGTGATGAGCTTATAAAGGTTATCTTGAGCAAACGGCTTTCTGATAAGCAAATTAAAATTGACAAAAAACACTTAGATTTTGCTATTAAAAGAATAGATAGATCTTATGAAAAAATATCCCAATTTGTTTCAATTTTAGACAAATATTCTTTAAAAAGGGCCAGTCCTCCCAATTTAAAATTAATTAAAGAAGTATTAAAAATGATATAAAATTTTAAAAAGGATTCGCATTGCAAATTTATAGAACACATAACTGTAACGAATTAAATTTAACTAACAAAAATAAAAATATTATTTTATCTGGTTGGATTAATAGAAAACGTGACCATGGCAATCTTTTATTCATCGATCTCAGAGATAATTATGGTTTAACTCAGTGCGTTATAGACAATAGTAACGACTTTTTTAAAGAATTAGAAAAATTACAATTGGAAACAGTCATTAAAATTGAAGGTGTGGTTATAGAACGAACCAAAGAAACTGTTAATAAAGATTTAAAAACAGGAGAGATTGAAGTTAAAATAATAAAGTTTGAAATTCTAGGGCAATGCAAAGAATTGCCTATGCCAGTTTTCAGTGATCAAGAGTATGCTGAAGATATTCGTTTGAAATATAGATTTTTAGATTTAAGAAGAAAAAAGATTCATGAAAATATTATTTTAAGATCTAGAGTAATTACTTTTATAAGATCTGAAATGATGAAATTAGGATTTCTAGAATTTCAAACACCCATATTAACATCCTCAAGCCCAGAAGGAGCTAGAGACTTTTTAGTACCAAGCAGATTAAATGTGGGAAAATTTTATGCCCTTCCGCAAGCGCCTCAACAGTTTAAGCAGTTAATAATGGTTGCTGGATTTGACAAGTATTTTCAAATTGCGCCATGTTTTAGAGATGAAGATGCTCGCGCAGACAGGAGCCCAGGTGAATTTTATCAATTAGATTTAGAAATGTCTTTTGTTACACAAGAAGATGTATTTAGAATTGTTGAAAAACTAATGGTAAATTTATTTAAAAAATTTTCAAA